>Ga0265342_10000328_pt1 | contig 53590 bp, 42 predicted proteins | sample 4CB327metaG_FD_203125 | JGI IMG/M metagenome (GOLD analysis project Ga0265342, IMG submission 203125) | Rhizosphere microbial communities from Carex aquatilis grown in University of Washington, Seatle, WA, United States - 4-CB3-27 metaG | ecosystem: Host-associated > Plants > Roots >... | reverse complement strand
CGCCAGATCGATCCGCTCGTCGAGCAGGCCGCCCATCTGGTTCGTCGTGGCCAGATCGAATGACGTTTCCGGATGCACCGCCGCGTATCGTGCGACCAGGGCGCCAACGTCTTTGCTCAGTGTCGGCGATGTATTGAGCCGCAGCGTCCCGCGCGACGTGGCGTGAAATGCGTTGGCGATCGCGTCCGCTTCCTCGATGTCGGCCAATATTTTTATGACGCGCTGGTAGAAGGCCTCGCCAGCCTCCGTCAGCGTGGACTTGCGCGTTGTCCGCTGCAGCAAACGCGCCCCGATCCGCCGTTCAAGAATATGGATCTGTTGGGTGACCGATGCCGGCGCGATCGCAAGGTGGCGCGCCGCCGGGGCAAATCCGCCCTTGTCAACGACTGCGACGAAGGTGGTCATGCAAGCGAGGTGGTTCATGTCCGGATCCTTCCCTGATGTTGGGGTCTCGGATCTGGTGTGCTCCGGCTTTGACGCACATTCCATCAAACGTAGGTCGGTGTGGTTACCGTGTTCGGGTGACGCGCTCATACCGAAGGTTTATTGTTCGCGATCGATCGGACACCGCGCGGCGGTTAACTCTGCGCGCAAGATCACCTCGGCGCTGGCCCGGCCTCATCGCACCGGGCGAGCGCGCCGCAAAGCGCCCAAGGCAAGATCACGCTGGCGCAACGGCGCGACGCGCGCCCAAAATGATGAGCGCAAATCACCTATACCTTGGTTTGATCCACACCGGTATCTCTGCCATGCTACGAGACTATCTGGTGACCAATTAGGCCCCAGCAATGCCGCTGCAGACGAGCGAACGGGCGATCGTCCACATCGTCGACGACGATGCGTCGATGCGCGGCGCGTTGGAGAGTCTGTTTGATTCCGTGGGGCTCAGCGCCCAGGCCTATGCGGCCGCCCACGACTTTTTGAGCGCAAGCCTTCCCGATCAACCCGGCTGCATCGTCATCGATGTCCGCTTGCCCGACATGAACGGGCTGGAGTTCCAGGCTCAGCTGACGCAGATGGGCGTCCGCCTCCCCGTGGTCATGATGACCGGATATGGCGATATTCCGATGTCGGTTCGCGCCATGAAACGCGGTGCGGTGGATTTTCTTGCAAAGCCGTTCCGCGATCAGGACATGCTCGACGCCGTGATGACTGCCATCGACCACGATCGACTGCGGCGGGCAGCCGACGGCGACGCTTCATTAGTCCTGCAGCGATTCCAGACCCTGTCCCCGCGGGAACAGCAGGTGATGCTGCTGGTGACGGCCGGCAAGATGAACAAGCAGGTCGCCGGTGACCTCGGAATCAGTGAAATTACGGTGAAAATCCACCGGGGCGCGGCCATGCGGAAGATGAACGCGCGGACCTTGCCCGACCTCGTCCGCATGGCCGAGGCGATCAAGAACGGCCACCCCTGAAGGTCGGTAACACTCGTGTATAGTTCCTGGGCATCTCCCTCCCATGCAAGAATCGAGGTTCGGCCTGCCGATTTTGGCGGGTCCCGAGGGAAAGGATGCATGTGTCGCGAGAGCTCTTAGTGGCTGTCATCGATGACGACGAACCATTCCGCATAGCGCTGGTTGAATCGCTCTGTTCGCTAGGGTATGGCGCCCACGGTTTTGCCTCCGCAGATGAATTCGTCGCCGGGGACGGGGAGCACGCGAGCGATTGCATCATCACCGACATCCACATGCCCGGCATGAGCGGGTTCGATCTCAAGCGCCTGCTTACCTCCCGTGGCTCCAAGGTGCCCGTCATTATGATCACGGCGCGTGCGGATCCAGGATTGGAAGCGCAAGCCGTCGCCGGCGGCGCCGTCTGCCTGCTCAAGAAGCCGTTCGACACACGTGCACTGACCGACTGTCTCGACCGAGCGCTCAAGGTTTGATCGCCGCCACCGGGAGCCATCTCAAAAAATCACGCCAACAATTCTCAAACCAACCGCGCTGTTGCCGATCGGTGCGACCCACAATTTCAGACTAAATTTTATTAAGGTTTGCGCGATCCGCGCGTGTCGTTTCTGTGGCCGAGCCGCAGTACAACCATTCTATGGGGGGTACCTCCAGTGCCGCGATATGGTAGCATTTGCCGCAGGGGCTTCGCTTCGAGCCGGGATTTGCATGAACCGCTTCTGCACGCCGACCGAACAAGCGTTGGCGCGAGCGTGCGGGCGTCCTGCATGAGTGGAGAAGACCATGAACAATGTCGCGGCACCGATTCCCTTTGCCGGTTCCGAGCTCCGCGAAATTCGCCATGTCTGTGCATTCTTCAACAGCGACGACGACGAGTACCGCGCGCTGCTCCCATTCATCAAGGATGGGTTCGCGTGCGGCGACAAGGCGGTTCACGTCGTCAATCCGGATCGACGCTGCGATCATCTGAAGCGATTGGCAGCGGTCGGGATCGACATCGACGTCGCCCAGCAGCGCGGACAGCTCGAACTGAAGACCAGCACCGACGCCTATCTTCGCGACGGCCGCTTCGATCAGGATCGGATGCTCGCGGTATTCGAGCAGCTGGCCAACGACAATACCAAGGCGGGATTTCGCCTCAGTCGCATTGTCTGCCACATGGACTGGGCGGCTGATGATCGATCGCACATCGAGAATCTCGTCGAGTTCGAGTCCCGGGTGAATAACGTGTGGAACCGCCACGATGATGCGGTCATCTGCGTATACGATCTTGCGAAATTCGGCGGCGATACGGTGATCGACATCATGCGGACGCACCCGATGATCATTATCGGCGGCGTCCTCCAGCACAATCCGTTCTTCGTGCCGCCGGACGAATTTCTGCGCGAGCGTCGCGAACGGCGAACACGGCCGACTGCGTCGCCTTAGATCATCGTCGATCATGGCAGGACAACCCGAAAATTCCGCCGAGGAGATCAAGCGCCTTCAGCGTTGCATCAACGATCTGATCGGCGTCCTCGCGCTGCCAGCGATCTGGCGTGGCGGCGATCGGTCCAACATTGTTCGCACCCTGCTTGATGTCCTCCTCACCATGCTCCGCCTGGATCTCGTCTATGTGCGGCTGAATGCTCCCGCCGGCGAGGCGCCCATCGAAATGGTCCGGGTTGCCCAGCCGCGAACACCGGCCGCTCGGCCACAGGACATCGGCGCGGCGCTCGACCGCCACCTGGGAGACGATCCACCCAAATGGGTGCCGCTGCTCTGCGATCCCCTCGGTGAGGGAAACATGTCGATCGTTCCCACGCGATTGGGACTGCAGGGCGACATCGGCGTGATCGTCGCGGGCTCGCGCCGCGCGGACTTTCCGGGGCAGACCGAGAGCCTGGTTCTCAACGTAGCGGCCAATCAGGCGGCGATCGCGTTGCAAGAAGCGCGGCTCCTGAGCGAACAGAAACGGGTCGCCGATGAGCTCGATCGACGGGTCGCGCAACGCACCGCGGAGCTTTCCAAGGCCAACGAGGAGCTGGAAAAGGAAATTGCCGAACGCAGGCGCGCCGAGGAGACCTTGCGACGACGCGCGCTTGATTTTCGCCTGATCGTGGACAGCATTCCGGTCCCTGTCGCGGTCACCACACCGTCCGGTGAAATCGAGGGTCTCAATCGACCGACCCTCGACTATTTCGGCAAGACGCTCGAGGAGCTGAAAGGCTGGACGACCTCCGACGTCGTTCATCCCGATGACCTTCCACACACGGTCGCCGCGCTGCAGCAGGCGCTCCAAACCGGCGGCATGTATAATGTCGAGAGCCGCCACCGTCGCGCGGACGGCATCTATCGCTGGTTCAACGTCCGCGGCTTCCCCTTGCGGGACCCGCAGGGCAACATCCTCCGCTGGTTCCACCTGCAAATCGATATCGACGACCGCAAGCGCGCCGAGGAGGCTCTGCGAACGAGCGAACGCAATCTCAACCAGATCATCAACACGATTCCGACGACGGCGTGGTCGACGCTTCCGGACGGCTTCTACGACTTCCTCAGCCAGCGTTGGCTTGCCTATACCGGTCTCACTGCGAACCAAGCGCGAGGCTGGGGCTGGGGCTCCGCGATTCATCCGGACGATGTGATGGGACTGGTGGAATACTGGCAATCGTGTCTGGCGTCCGGCACACCGGTCGACGCGGAGGCCCGCATTCGCGGTTTCGACGGCGTCTATCGATGGTTCCTGTTTCGCGCCAATCCGCTGCGCGATGAAACCGGAGCCATCCTCAAATGGTACGGAACAAACATCGACATTGACGACCGCAAACGCGCCGAACAGGCACTGCGGCGCAGCGAAGCCTTCCTCGCCGAAGGCCAACGCCTCAGCTTGACCGGCAGCTTTTCCTGGAGCCCGGATACCGACGACATCACGTTTTCAGGCGAGCTTTATCGCATCTTTGGGTTTGAGCCCGGCACCCGCGTCTCGCTCGAGCGGATCGGTAGCCGCGTTCACCCCGAAGACAGGCCGTTGCTGTCTGAAAAGATCGCATACGCGCGCACCATCGGCGATGATCTCGAATACGAGATTCGGCTGCGAATGCCCGACGACTCGGTCAAGTTCGTGCGCACATTCGCGCACGGGACCCGGCACCCGGATGGTCGGCTGGAATATGTCGGCGCGGTTCAGGACATGACGCATCGCCGGGCCTCGGAAGAAGCCCTCAACACCGCCCGATCGGAACTCGCGCATGTCACCCGGGTGACGAGCCTCGGCGTGTTGACGGCGTCGATCGCCCACGAAGTCAACCAGCCGCTGGCCGCCATTGTCACCAACGGCGAGACCAGCCTGCGGTGGCTGGATCGGCCTGAACCCGACGTTGAGAAGGCCCGGGATCTCACCAGGAACATCGTCGCCGATGCTCGGCGCGCGTCGGAAATCATCGACCGCATCCGCTCCATGGCGAGCCATCGTGTGCCCGAGCAGACCTCGCTGTCGCTCGATGATGTCATCAAGGACGCGATGGATTTCCTTCGCCATGAATTTCAATCCAGGGGTGTCTCCGTCGCGCTCGAGCTGGCGCCGGCGCTTCCTCACGTCGTCGGCGACCGCACGCAGCTCCAACAGGTGGTCGTGAACCTGACCTTCAACGCGGTGCAGGCGATGGCGCAGGCCGGTGGCGTGCGCCCAAGCATTCTGGTTCAAACCGTGCTGTCGGATCGCGACATGGTGTGCTGCATGATCGAGGACAGCGGCCCGGGTATCGATCCGACGCATCTTTCTCAACTTTTCGACAATTTTTTTACGACCAAAGAAACCGGCATGGGCTTGGGTCTGGCGATCTGCCGCTCGATCGTTGAAGCCCATGACGGTCACATTCGCGCCGACAACAATTCCGCGCTCGGCGGAGCGCGATTCAGTTTTGCATTGCCCGCCAATGGGGCGGCGAGTTCGACGCAGCATTGAGCGATCGCGCCTCCTCGCGCATTCCCGTTCGTTGCGCCTTCTGAAAACGGACCATTCAGAAAATAAGACATTATCAATTCACCACCCGCGCCCATTTGGCAGACATCGGCGCGCGGCATCCCGCCTGTTGGGCCGAAGATGAAATCGGAGACTATGATGAGCAACAAGACCCCCCTGATTGCCCCCACCCTGATCGTGCGCTCCGCGGCTTTGGCTGGCGCGACGTTCGTCGCTCTGACGCTGTTGCCGACCATCGTCACGGCGCAGGCGCCGCGGCCCGACTTCCCCGGCGCCAAGCAAGGCGATTCCCAGCAGAACAGCGCCGCGCAGTCCCCCCGCCCGGACTTCCCGGGCGCCAAGCAAAGCGACGTTGACGCCGGCAAGACGCCGCGGCCGGATTTTCCGGGCCCGAAGCAGAGCGATTCCCAGCAGCAGAAATAACGTCGGGTTCCGTCTTCGGCCAACGCAGTTCTGCGGTCGCCCCTGGTGGTCGCTCGCAGAACTGCGCGCGCGAAGTGCGCACGCAGGGAAGCGATCGTCATGACGCTGATGTCTATCGTCTTCGTCGCCGCCACGAGCGTGCTCTGGCCCGATCCGTCGCTGCAAAGCAGCGTTCAGACCGGGCAGGTTGAATATGCCTATGGGGAGCCGACCAATCCCGCGCAGAAGACCATCCATGATCGATTGCAGACCATGCATGTGCTGGAGCGATTGAGCGAGTTCCTCAGCCCATTGCGGCTGCCGCGAAAGCTCACGCTCAAGCTCCAGGGTTGCGATGGGCGGGTCAACGCCTATTACTGGAACTATGAGGTCATGGTCTGTTACGAGTACTTCGACTTCCTGCTCAAAATCGCGCCCGAGATGCCGACGCCGGAAGGCCTGACACGGCACGAGGCGCTGGCCGGGATGACGGCCGATGTGTTCTTGCATGAAACCGGTCATGCCGTGTTTGACATGCTGGAAATCCCCTTCCTCGGACGCGAAGAGGACGCCGCGGATCAGTTCTCGGCTTACCTTCTGCTGCAAATGGCGAAGGACGATGCCAGGCGACTGATTCTGGGCGTCGCTTATCTCGGCAGCGCGCAGGCGCAGCGCGAAATGACGATGATGCTGCAGTTCTCGCAATTTGCCGATGTCCACGAACTGCCGGCCCAGCGCTACTTCAATGTGCTGTGCATGGCTTACGGCGAGGATCCGGAGCTGTTCGCCGATGTCATCGACCATTGGCACCTGCCGCAATCACGGGCCAAGAACTGCCGCTATGAATATCGACGGTTCGAATATGCCTTCAAGGCGCTGATCGATCCCTATGTCGACATGACCATGGTAGCGCCGGTCAGAGCGAAGCAATTATTGAAATTCGACCCGGTCGAATAACGCGACGGAGCCGCACGCGGACGATGTCCTGCGGACGAACGCGCGCATGGCTACCTTCCGGGTCACGGAATTGAAGGGCCGGCTCTCATACATTGAGATGATCCGTCTCTTCCGAAGGTTGAATGTCGAACCGGATCCGGAATGCCTAGTTCAAGTCGGTTCGACGGCTGCTGGCGGCGGCGCAGCCCGACCCCCTACCGGAACGAGGATACGCACCATGGACAAGATCGATAGGTCGGATGATATCAATCACCATCGCCGCCGGTTTTGCGGCACTGCGGCGGTGACGCTTGCCGCTGCGCAATTCGGCATGATCGGCGCGGCCGATGCGCAGGCCAACAAATCAAAGCTCGCGCAGTTGGCGACGATCAAGCCGGGAACCAATGCCTCGTTCGGCGCGCTGAAGCAGGTCGACGCCGGCGTCCTGAATATCGGATACGCCGAAGTCGGCCCCGCCAACGGCGCGCCTGTCATCCTTCTGCACGGCTGGCCCTACGACATTCACAGCTTTGTCGATGTCGCGCCGATGCTGGCCGCGGCGGGCTACCGGGTCATCGTGCCTTATGTGCGCGGCTACGGCACCACCCGCTTTCTCTCCGGCGACGCCGTTCGCAACGGGCAGCAATCGGTTGTTGCGCTTGACGTCATCGCGTTGATGGATGCGCTCAAGATCGAAAAGGCGATCATCGGCGGGTTTGATTGGGGCGCGCGCTCCGCCGACATCGTCGCGGCCCTGTGGCCGGAACGTTGCTCGGCGCTGGTGTCGGTGAGCGGTTACCTGATCGGCAGCCAGGCCGCCGGCAAGGTGCCGTTGCCGCCTAAGGCCGAACTCGAATGGTGGTACCAGTATTATTTTGCCACCGAACGCGGCCGGATCGGCTACGACAAATACCGGCGCGATTTCGCCAAGCTGATCTGGCAGCTGGCGTCGCCGAAATGGGCGTTCGACGACGCCACGTTCGCGCGCAGCGCAGCCGCATTCGACAATCCCGATCACGTTGCCATCGTGATCCATAATTATCGCTGGCGGCTGGGCCTCGCTGAGGGCGAGCCAAAATACGACGAACTGGAACAGCGGCTCGCCAAGGCACCCGACATCACCGTCCCCACCATCACCCTCGAGGGGGATTCCAATGGCGCGCCGCACGCCGAGCCCGTCGCCTACGCGAAGAAATTCACCGGCCGATACACCCATCGGACCCTCAAGGGCGGCATCGGGCACAACCTGCCGCAGGAAGCCCCGCGCGCCTTTGCCGAAGCCATCATCGACGTCGCTGAGGTCTAATCGCCTCCGGCGCGTTCCGTGCGCATCGCGGGCAACAGGAAAGCACCCGCCATGAAATGGATGACCATCCTGGTGCTGGCAATCGTGATCGCACTGACCGTACTTGCGGCCCTGCCGTTCGCGGCGGGGCATGCCGAAGAGGAAGCATCGCCGATCTTCGGCGTCAAAATTCCGGCTGGTTATCGCGCGTGGCAGTTGATCGCGGTATCGCACGAGACCGGCTTGGACGAACTCAGGGGCGTTTTGGGAAACACCCTGTCGATCAAGGCTTCCCGCGAGGAAACGCTGCCATTCCCGGATGGCGCCATCCTGGCAAAGCTGGCTTGGAAACACGTGCCGTTGGCGGGAATCGACGGAGCCTTCGTCACCGGAGCGGCGACGACGGTTCAAGTCATGGTCAAAGACTCCAAAAGGTACGCCGCGACGGGCGGCTGGGGATTCGGCCGTTTCATCGGCGGAAAGCCCGTCGATGAGGCGCAGCACCAAACCTGCTTTCCCTGCCACGAGGCCAACGTGAAGGGGCACGACTTCGTATTTACGCGCTTCGCACGTTGACCGGCGAGCGTTGCGACGAACGGCGTTGCTACAACAGGAGATCGCTTCATGGCTTTCGAGATTAAAGTCAACGGGACCATGCACAATGTCGACGTCGACGGCGACACCCCGCTGCTGTGGGTGTTGCGCGACGTGCTGGGGATGACCGGCACGAAGTTCGGTTGCGGCATGGCGCTCTGCGGCGCCTGCACGGTCCACATGGACGGCGGCCCGATCCGGTCTTGCATCACCACCATCGACAGCGTGGGAACCGCCGCGATTACCACGATCGAGGCCGTCGGCAATACGCCGGCGGGCCAGAGAATTCAGAAAGCCTGGGTCGACCTGGAAGTCCCGCAATGCGGCTATTGCCAGTCCGGGCAGATCATGTCGGCATCCGCCTTGCTGGCCGACAACCCTCGACCCAGCGATGCCGACATCAACGATGCGATGTCCGGCAACATCTGCCGCTGCGGCACCTATGTCCGCATTCGCGAAGCGATCAAGCATGCGGCGCAGTCGAGCGGCCGGGCGGGTTCACAATGATCCTCGATCCCCCCGATGACCGACTTGGCGTCCAGAACCGATCGCCATCACCTGGGCTCTCGCGGCGTCGGTTGTTGCAGGCTGGAGCAGCCGCCGGGGGCGGCCTGATGCTGAGCCTGCGACTGCCGCTGGCCATGGACGAAGCCAGCGCCGAAACCAAAGCCGCCGGCAGCTTCGTCCCGAACGCCTTCATCCGCATCGACAGCGACGGGCAGATCGTCCTGACCATGCCCTATGTCGAAATGGGCCAAGGCACCTACACCTCCATCCCGATGCTGATCGCCGAGGAGCTGGAGGTAGATCTTACGCAGGTAAGGCTGGAGCATGCTCCGCCCAATGAGAAGCTGTACGCCAATCCCTTGATCGGGATCCAGGCGACCGGCAATTCCAACGCCATACGCGGGGCGTGGCAGCCGTTGCGGCAAGCCGGCGCGACCGCGCGAACTATGCTGGTGTCAGCGGCGGCGAAACGCTGGACTGTCGATCCGACGTCGTGCCGCGCGCAAAGCGGCGAAGTTCTTCACCCGCCGACCGGGCGAAGGATCAGCTATGGCGAACTCGCCGCCGACGCCGCCCGCATGCCTGTCCCAAAAGATGTGGTGCTCAAACGCCCCGAGCAATTCAAGCTCATCGGCACCCCGGCGAAGCGCCTCGACACGCCGGCCAAGGTCAACGGATCGGCGGTCTACGGCATCGATGTTCGCCCGCCGGGCGTCAAGATCGCCACCCTTGCGCAATCCCCCGTCTTCGGCGGCCGCGTCAAGCGCGTCGATGACGCGGCGGCACGAGCCGTCAAAGGTGTGCGCCAGATTGTCCGGCTCGACGACGCGGTCGCGGTGGTCGCCGACCATATGGGCGCCGCCGGGAAAGGCCTCGCCGCGCTGGTGATCGAATGGGACGACGGTCCTCACGCCAAGCTCACCACCGATGCGGTCGCGGCCGAGCTCGAGCAGGCGACGCTTGGTCCTGGAGCGGTCGCGCAGAACATCGGCGACAGCGACAACGCCATGGCGAGCGCCGCCACCAAGGTGGAGGCGATTTACCAGGTCCCGTTTCTGGCGCACGCCACCATGGAGCCGATGAATTGTACGGTCCACGTTCGCAACGACGGGTGCGAAATATGGGTCGGCAGCCAGGTGCTCGGGCGCGCCCAGGCGGTCGCAGCAAAGGTCACCGGTCTGCCGCTGGACAAGGTCGTGGTCCACAATCATCTGATCGGCGGTGGCTTCGGCCGGCGTCTGGAGATCGATGGCATCGCGCGCGCAGTCCAGATCGCACAGCAGGTCGATGGTCCGGTGAAGGTGGTGTGGACCCGCGAGGAAGACATCCAGCACGATATGTATCGGCCGTATTTCTTCGACCGGATCTCCGCCGGTCTTGACGGCAAGGGAAATCCGGTCGCCTGGAACCATCGCTTCGCAGGCTCCTCGATCATCGCGCGGTTTCTGCCTCCCGGATTCAAAGATGGCCTCGACCCCGATACCACCGAGGGCGCGATCGATCTGGTCTACGATGTCCCGAACTTGCACGTCGAGTATCTGCGCGTGGAACCGCCGGGCATTCCGACCGCCTTTTGGCGCAGCGTCGGGCCCTCGCACAACGTGTTCGTGACCGAAAGCTTCGTCGACGAACTGGCGGCGGCGGCGAAGCAGGATCCCCTCGCCTACCGGCTGGCGCTCATCGACAAATCGCCACGCGCCAAAGCGGTGCTGGCGCTTGCCGGGCAAAAAGCCGACTGGGGACAGCCATTGCCGGCACGGAACGGCCGCGGCGTGTCGCTCCAGTTCGTGTTTGGGACCTACATGGCGCAGATCGCCGAAGTCGAAGTGTCGAACAACGGCGCGGTTCGCGTCCGGCGCGTTGTCTGCGCGGTGGATTGCGGCATCGCGGTCAATCCCGATACCATTCGCGCGCAGATCCAGAGCGCGATCATGTTCGGCGTCACCGCGGCGCTCTATGGCGAAATCACCATCAAAGCCGGACGTGTCGAGCAGACCAACTTCGATACCTATCAAATCCTGCGCATCGACGCGGCGCCGGTCGTCGAGGTCCACATCGTCGGGAGTTCAGAGACACCGGGCGGAATGGGCGAAGCCGGCACCTCGGCGATCGTCCCCGCGGTCACCAACGCGATCTTTGCGGCAACCGGCAAGCGCCTGCGAAAATTGCCGGTCGACGCCGCCCTGTTGAGGCAGCCGGCGTGACGCCATGCGGCCGGTGATGGAGCGATGTCATGAACCCACTGCTCGGCCGGATTATTGACGCGCATGGCGGCATGGATCGCTGGAACGGGTTCGCAAAGATCGATGTCACCATTGTGAGCGGCGGCGGTTTCTTTCCGCTCAAGGGATTGCTGCAGGATCAAAGCCCGCGCCGCATGACCGTCTGGCTGCACGAGGAACGCTCGTCGGTTTTGCCCTACGGCGCGCCGGATCAGCGCACGATGTTCTCGCCGGACAAGATTGCGATCGAAAAGCTCGACGGCACGCCGGTGGCCGAACGGCGCTCGCCCAAGGATTCCTTTGCCGGCCACCAGATGCAGACCCCGTGGGACCCGTTGCATCGCGCCTATTTCAACGGCGAAGCGCTGTGGACGGATCTCACCACGCCGTTTCTTCTCGGCACCGATGGCGTCCGGGTCGAGGAAACCGAGCCCTGGCTGGAAGGTCCGGAGACATGGTGCGTGCTGCGCGCCTACTTTCCCGCGTCGATCGAAACCCACAGCCTGGTTCAGGATTTCTTCTTCGGTGAGGATCTGATGCTTCGCCGACATGACTACAACGTCGACATCGCGGGCGGCTTTGCGGCATGCCAGCTGACCACGAATTACGCCGAAGCCAATGGCGTTCGGCTGCCGACCAAGCGTCGCGCCTATACCCGCGGACCCGACCGGCGGCCGATCCTGGACATGCTGATGGTCTCGATCGACATCAGCGACGTGAGCTTCGCGTGAAGCATGCGCCGGGCGCGCGCCGCCGATGCGGATATGTCGCTAACACCAGCGTATGGGCGGACAAGACCTGGGTTCAATGGTTCGCCGGCAGGCGGGGCGTTACGCCAGCAACGGGCGGCACGCATCGGCGCTATCGCCGACAGGAGACCATCGCAATGGTGACCCATCAGCCAGGCAAAGCCGTTTTCAAATCCGTCCTGCCCGAAGACATCGACTGGCAGCCGTTCCCGGCGTTCCCACCGTCGGTCCGCCTCGCCGTCATCGTCGGTCATCCGTCCGACCCCGGTCCTTACGTGATCAGGGTCAAGATGCCCTCCGGCGTCAAGCTGATGCCACACCGACACCCGGAAGACCGCATCTACACCGTCATGTCCGGCGTGTTCTATATCGGCCTCGGCGATCTGTTCGACGGTCGCAAACTGGAAGCGTATCCGCCCGGCAGCGTCGTCGTCCTGCCCGGCAACACCTCCCATTTCCACTGGGCGAAGTCCGGCGAGTACGTGACCCAGGTCACCGCCATCGGTCCGTTGGGCCTCGATTACTTGGATCCGGCCGACGATCCGCGCGAGAAACATCTGCAATTGCCGCTTCCGTCGGCGATCTGAATCCCAATGTTCGCGCGCGATGAACGGTCCATTACCAAAATCACGAATTAAAGTTCGCCGCCCGCGACCTCATGTGATGCCACGGATGACCTGAAAATCCCGCAGCGAATGAATCGCCGCCAGGCCAAGCATTGGCATTTCTGCCAAGGAGAATGATCATGTCCTCACCATCGTCATCGCCCAGCCGACGCAGCGTTCTTGCCGCCTCAGCGATCGCCGGCGCCGTCGGACTGCTTCCCTCGGGTCTGCGCGCCGCCTCTGGTGGCGACGCCATCCGCCCCTTCCGCGTCAACGTTCCGGACGCGGACCTCGTCGACCTCCGCCGTCGCATCGCCGCGACACGCTGGCCCGAGCGGGAGACCGTCGCCGATCCATCCCAGGGCGTGCAGCTCGCGACCATGCAGCAGCTCGCACACTACTGGCAGACCGGCCACGACTGGCGCAAGGTCGAGGCGCGGCTCAACGCCGTGCCGCAATTCATCACCGCGATCGACGGGCTCGACATTCATTTCATTCACGTTCGCTCGAAACATGACAATGCGTTGCCGCTGATTGTCACCCATGGCTGGCCCGGCTCGATCATCGAGCAGCTGAAGATCATCGACCCGCTGACCAATCCCACGGCGCATGGCGGCAGCGCATCGGACGCGTTCCATGTGGTGATCCCGTCGCTGCCGGGTTACGGATTTTCCGGCAAGCCGACGGCGCCCGGGTGGACCCCCGTCACCATCGCGCGTGCGTGGGCGACGCTGATGCAACGCCTTGGCTACACCCGCTACGTGGCGCAGGGCGGCGATTGGGGCAATGCCGTCTCGGAGGTCATGGCGCTGCAGGAACCGCCGGGACTGCTCGGCATTCACACCAACATGGCGGCCACGGTTCCAGCCAACATTTCGAAGGCGCTGACCTACCACGAGGCGCCGCCCGCCGATCTCACCGCCGAGGAGCGCAACGCCTGGAACCAACTCGACGATTTCTACAAGAACGGCCTCGGCTACGCCAACGAGATGTCCGCGCGTCCGCAGACGCTCTACGCCATCGCGGATTCCCCGATCGGGCTCGCCGCCTGGATGCTCGATCACGACATCCGCAGTTACGTGATGATCGCCCGCGCATTCAACGGACAGACCGAAGGCCTGACCCGCGACGACATTCTCGACAACGTCACGCTCTACTGGCTGACCAACACCGCAATTTCCTCCGCGCGCCTCTACTGGGACACGGCGCAGATCTCGAACGGCGCCGGCTTCTTCGACGTCAGGGGCGTCAAGATCCCGGTCGCCGTAAGCGCGTTCCCCGACGAGATCTATGCCGCGCCCAGGAGTTGGGCGGAACGGGCCTACCCGAAGCTGATCCACTACAACAAGCTCGACAAGGGCGGCCACTTCGCGGCCTGGGAGCAGCCGGCTCTGTTTACCGACGAATTGCGGGTTTCGTTCAGATCGCTACGCAAATCGGCGTGACCCGAAGGCGGCGCGCGGGCGCGTCGCGATCCCTGCACAGAGGGCGACGCGCCGTCGCTTGGAGAATTGCCATGGATAAGGTCAGGACGCCGCAACACTCGGTCACGCTCGCTTTGGGTTTGCTGTCTGCAATGCTCGGCATGCTTGCCATTGTCTCCGTGGCCAGATCCGCCGACGACATTAAGATCCCCGTCGGCTATCGCAATTGGTTCCACGTCAACACCATGATCGTCGACAAGACGAGCCCGCTGTTCGACTCGCTTGGCGGGATGCAGATCGTCCATGTCAACGCGGCGGGAGAAGCCGCCCTCAGGACCAGCGGCCCCTATCCCGACGGGACCGTGTTCCTGACCGACTTGCACGACTTTTCGGTGGTCGACGGTTCCTACGTGGAAGGTGCCCTGAAAGCTTTGGCGGTGATGGTCAAAGACTCAAAGCAATATGCCGCAACGGGAGGCTGGGGTTTTCAATTCTGGGATGGCGGAGATCCCAAAAAGCCGATGGTGACAGACGCCGCCAATCAATGCTTCGCGTGCCATCAACCGAAAAAAGATCAAGACTACGTCTATTCGACATACATCCCTTGACCCGATGCACGTTCGCAATCTGTCGGCCGACGCGCGACGAAAGGAATTCGCCGTGGATTATCCGACGGTCTATCGCACCATCGTGATCGACGGGCTCTCGCTCTTTTACCGGGAGGCCGGCCCGCAAGACGCGCCGACGCTCGTGTTGCTGCACGGCTTTCCCTCCTCCTCGCGAATGTTCGAGCCGCTGTTTGCCAGCCTGTCCGATCGCTATCATCTGGTCGCGCCGGACTATCCGGGCTTCGGACACAGTGACTGGCCGGACCCGGCGACATTCCCCTATACCTTCGATCGCTGCGCCGAGATCATCGGCCGCTTCACCGAGGCGCTCGGGCTCTCGCGCTACAGTCTTTACATGCAGGATTACGGTGGGCCCGTCGGCTTTCGCATGGCGCTGGCGCACCCGGACCGGGTCGAGGCGCTCATCGTCCAGAACGCCGTGGCGCACAACGAGGGCTTGGGGCCGCTCTGGCTGCCGCGCCGGGCGTTTTGGGCCGACCGCGCCGCCAACGAAAGCACCATGCGCGCAAATTTCCTGTCGCCGGCGGCGACGCGGAGCCGGCATGTCGGCAGCGACCCGAGCGTCGATCGCTACGATCCCGACCTGTGGACGGACGAACTCGCGTTCCTGGACAAGCCGCAGCAGGGAGCGATTCAAAGCGACCTGTTCTACGACTACCGGACCAACGTGGAGCGTTACCCGGCATGGCAAGCCTGGATGCGCGAGCGGCAGCCGCGGCTCCTCGTCCTCTGGGGCAAATACGACCCGTCCTTCGCGCCCTCCGAGCCCGAGGCCTATCGACGCGATGTTCCCGACGCCGACATCCATGTCCTCGACGCCGGCCATTTCGCCCTCGATACCGCCGCGGATCCGATTGCGCAGCGCATCGACGGCTTCATGGAGCGAATGCGCACCGACGCAGGATCTCAATTCAAACGCGCTTTACCCGGAATCGCGCGTTCCAGATCACAGCGCCGGCAATGACCAGACAGACCAGACTTGCCACGGCGCCGGTCATCGCATTCTTGAAACTCAGAGCCCCGGCGAGCGATCTGAATTCACCGGCCATGCCGAGATAGACAACGCCGCAGCCCAGGATCATCAGCAGCAAGGCGACCGAGACGCTGCGGATGGAGAACCGTCTTCTTCCCAAATCGATCGGCTCTGCATCGGGGCTGTAATTGTCGATGTCCAGGGGGCGAAACGCCGGCCGGCGGGGGCCTCGCGACTGATCGGACGGATAGATCTGATCCAGTCCGCCAAAGTCTCCGGCACGGACCCAATCAATCATGCTTTCGTGCCAGATGAAGACGTCATCGGCGTGGAAGTGCTTCGCCAGCGCCGCCTTCAGCTCTTCAAGAGTGAGCGGCCCAGTTCTGCCTTCCGGGCCGGAGCAAAACCATTCGTCACGCACTGCCGTTCCTCCCAATCGATGAAAATCCGCGTCAATCAAACAATCGATGGATCGAGACCCGCGCGCTAACCGCTCGGGCTTTGGCTGTCCTACAGCCCGGCCACGCCGCTGGCCCTGATCGGCGCCGCCCACTTGTCGATCTCAGCGGCCACGAAGCGTCTGAGATAGTCCGGCGACGTGCGATCGACCGCGACAAGATCGGTCCCCATGGTCTGCATGCGCTGCCGCACCGACGGCGTATTGATCGCCTCGACGGTGGCGTCGTGGAGACGCTGAACGATGGCGTTCGGCGTGCCCTTGGGGAAAAAAAGACCGATCCAATTATTGGCTTCGAAATTCTTCAGACCCTGCTCGTTGGCCGTCGGCACGTCCGCCAACACCGGCGAGCGGCCGCGGGCGAGCAGCGCGATCGGCTTGATGTTGTGCCCCTGGATCTGCGGCGATGCGGTGGTGACGGCGTCGCAGACGTAGTCGATGCGGCCGGCGGCGAGATCGACCAGCGCCGGAGCCGAGCCTTTGTACGGCACATGCTGGACGTTCACGCCGATCGCTGCGTTGAGCAGCACGCAACCGAGATGCGTTGACGAGCCGGCGCCGCCCGAGCCGAACGTCATCTTGTCCGCGTGCGCCCTGGCATAGGCGATGAACTCCGCAAGCGTGATCGCGGGAAAGTCCTTGCGCGTCACCAGAACCAGCGGCTGCTCGGCGACGAGCGCAACCGGGGTAAAATCGGTCGCGGCATTATAGAGCGGATGCTTGTAGAGCGTCTGATTATAGGCGTGGGTGCCGACGGTGCCGAGCAGCACCTGATAGCCGTCGGGCTGCGCCTGCGCGACGCGTTGCGCTCCCGTCATGCCGCCGGCGCCTCCGACATTTTCAATGCTGACCGGCTGTTCGAGAATGTCGCTCAGGCTCTGAGCGACGATGCGGCCGACCACATCCGTCGGCCCGCCGGCGGCGAACGGCACCACCATGGTGATCGGTCGAACCGGCCACCCGCCCTTCCGAGCGCCGGCACGTGAATCGACCACGGGAACGCTCGCCATGCGAAGCGACCCGACGACGTCAGCGCCCGCGGAATACGCTCTGATTTGATGATCGGATGCGGCCAGCGGCGCCCCATAGAGCGGCGACCCATACAGGAACGGCAAAACCGCAAACAACCAGACGGCAAAAACGGCCAGGCCGCCGACAGCAAATTGTCCTTCCGACGGCTTCCATCGCGAAGCCACTTTGAAAAATGAATCGCTCACGGTCTACTCCTTAACGTCAAATGGAAACTTCAAATATTGAAACCACCGGCCAACCTGCGCGCCGCAACACCGACTTCGGCCTGACCGCTGTCACAACGAAGCTGTCACGACAGCGGCCCGACTTACGTGCATTACGTGACCCGCACCGACTCGCGAGCGTTACGCCACGCGTATCATGAACCGGCTTGAGTCTAAGCCGGTGTTACGCCGCAGTCAGAGGCTATTGCGACGCCTGCACGTTCGTGCTCGGCGCGTAGAACGTGCCCTCGACTTCGACAATGTCATCCTGATTGAGCCGATGCACCTCGACGATGGTGCGCGGAGGATACGGCCCGTCGCCCCACAATTCGGTCTGCACCTTGTTGATGATCGGGCGGAAGCGATACATGTCGGTGACGAACACCACCAGCCGCACCGTGTCCTGCAGCGTCGCGCCTTCGGATTCCGCAATCATCTTCATGTTGACAAAGGCTTGGCGAATGCGCGCCTCTTCGCCGGCGATCAGCGTATTGGTGCCGGGATCGATGCCGCGCATGCCGGTGACGTAAATGAAATCGCCGGCACGGGTCCCGAGACTCAGCACGCCGGGCGCCTTGATCGCGCCCTCGGGAGACAGCGTCCTCACCCCATGAGGCGAAACGTCCGCCGCCATCGCGGCGCTTCCGGTCAGCAGCAGAATTGCAGCAGAAAAAATCACGTTCTTGATCATGTCTTGCACCCCGAATTGGACGCGTGCGCGCCGTCAAAGTTGCAGATGCTCTGTTGAAGATGCTCTCGTAAATTGTTCGATCCCGACATGCCGCCGAAGAAAATCATCGAGCCGGTGTTGTCGAACCCCTGTTGTCGCTTCGCCTCACCTGAATTCCCCTCGGCGTGATAATCTCTCAGCGACAGCGCGACGATGCCTCGCAGTCGTGGCCGAAAGATGGACCTCAGCGGGCGAACGCTGGTCTTTATCGGGAGCATCGCGCGGCGTGATGCGTGCGATGATACCTCTTGCGCATGCGCGCGGCGATGCACGACGCAAGCTTGCGCGCAATGCGCGGCGCGAAAGCGCTGGCGGATCAACCACCGGGCACACGGCAAGGCAGATCGCAGCATCATCCGCTCGTCGCGCGCGCGTCTGCGATTGCGAGATCCGCAATTTGCGCTTTGCTGCTTTGCCACGTTATGGCCCAGAGGCCCTCTTAACGAGACGCCCGCCGGCATTCGACAAAAAATCCACGGTTTCCCGCTCCGAGAATTTTTCGACGGAATTGAAATGACGATCAATCTGCCATCCGAACTCACAGCGACTCAGGTTGCCATCTGGCTGGACCAGCAATTGTTCACGGGCAAACCGGTTTATAATACCGGTCAAGCACTGACAATTCGAGGCGCACTGCGGATTGATCTGTTCGAGATCGCTTTGCGCGAGACAATTGCCGAAAGCCCGAGCTTGCGCTTGCCGCCGTGGTCCGGGCCGATCCATTTCGATTTGGTGTTGCAAGATTTTCGCAACGAAACGGACCCGCTCGCCGCAGCGGAACTTTGGATGCGGATCGAGATGGCGAGAGTAATTCCGCTGGAAGATCCTGTCCTTTTCCGTTTCGCCCTGATCCGGATCGGAGACGACCACACACTCTGGTTTCAGAAATATCACCACATCATCATCGATGCGACTGGCCGGCGGCTTCTCAGCGCACGGACCGCGCACCGCTATCGCGCGTTGCGTTTTGGCGAACCTTTATCAGCGATGAACGCCGCCACGCCGCAAGACCTGCTCGATGTCGAACGGCGGTATGGCAAGTCAACCGTCCACGACGTTGATCGCCGTTATTGGCTGCAGCAATTTGAAAAATGGCCTGGACCAATCCACGAGGCCAAACGGCAGAACACGGAGCGCGCGAAATCCGGACGTCATGCCCGTAACACCTTCAGATTGAAACGGGCTGATTTCACGCGACTGGACAGGGCCGCAAGTGCGTTAGGGTCATCGGCGTTCCGAGCCATCATCGCGCTGACATTCGCCGCCTTCGCGCGCCTATACGATCGCTATGACATCGTCTTGGGCCTCGAACTCGCCAACCGCTCTGACGAGAGAACCAAACAGACGATCGGGTTTGTGGCGCGTCCCCTGCCCATGCTTTTGACGCTCGCCCCTGCCATGTCTCTCGCCGATGCAATGGCTGAAATCGAGGAAACGCGGGTGCGAAACTACCCCCATCGGCATTTTCCGATTCAGGAACTCGCCAGAGAGCTAGGGATCACCCGCAAAGGCCACCATGGTCTGTTCGATATCATCGTCAACTACATTCCGGCCGCATACGATTTCAGATTTGAGGACTGTCCCGTTGACATCACCAATCTCTCCTACGGCTTCAGTTCGCCGTGGGCTGTGACGATCGCGGATACCGGCTCTACCCGCGATCTCGACGTGAGCATCGATACGGATCCCGGCCTGATTCCTGCGGACATGGCGGCGCGACTGGCCACGTCCTTGGAAGTATTACTGTTGCAGGGCTTTGAGGATCCGGCGCGGCCGCTCGGCGCGTTGACGATCATGCCGGAGGCCACACGGCAACAGGTTCTCGGGTTCGCTGCCGGGGCGACCGTCTCGTTGCCGGCAGAAGCAACGCTTGCCACGCTTTGCGCCGCCTGGGCGGAGAGGACGCCGGACGCCGTCGCCCTGATCTTCGGCGAGCACCAAATGAGTTTTGCCACACTCCATGCGCAGGCCGAGCGCTTGGCGCGCAGCCTTGTGGCTCATGGCGTCAGGCCGGGCGTCGTTGTTGGCATCGCGCTGCCTCGCACACCCGCCCTGGTCATCGCGGTGCTGGCCGTTCACAAGGCCGGCGGGGCCTATCTGGCGCTTGATCCCGCATATCCGGCGGAACGGATACGCTTCATCGTCGCTGACGCTGCCGCACCGGTGATTCTGACCGACGCAACGCTGGCGCCGCTGTTTGCAGACAGCGGCGCCCGCTTGTTGCTCGACGCTGCGCCGGAGACGACCGAAACTGAAATTGCCGAGACGGTCGCCGCGGGTCCCACCGATCTTGCTTACGTGCTCTATACCTCCGGCTCGACGGGCCGTCCAAAGGCGGTCGGCATCGAACATCGCAATCTGATCAATCTGATTTCCTGGGGCCGCTCGATCGTCTCGGATGCGGAGTTGCGAGGCCTGCTGTTTTCGACCTCGCTGAATTTTGACCTTTCGGCCTTCGAGATGTTTCTGCCACTCGCCTATGGTGGATGCATCGTGTTGGTGGAAAACCTCCTCACGCTTCAGTCGGCGCCGCAGCGTGAGAAGGTCCGCCTCGTTAACACCGGCCCGTCCTTGCTTGACGCGCTGCTGCGCACCGGTGACCTGCCTGCCGGGGTTACAACCGTTATTCTGGCAGGCGAGAAGCTGCCGCGTCGTCTGGCAACCTCGGTTTTCGAATCCGCGCCCGGAATGAGGTTGCTCAACTGCTACGGTCCGACCGAAACGACGGTCTATTCGAGTTGCGCCGTGATCAACCCGGCGGACGGTACGGATCCCACAATAGGGCGAGCGATTTGGAACACGACATTGCATGTTTTGGACTCGGCGCACGCCTTGGTGCCGCCAGGTGCGGAAGGAGAGTTGTTCATTGGCGGCGCGGGGGTCGCGCGTGGCTATCTTGGCCGGCCCGCTCTCACCGCCGAACGTTTCCTGTCCAACCCGTTTGGCCCGGGACAACTTTACCGTACCGGCGACCGCGTGCGCCGGCGGCCAGACGGCGAACTGGAGTTCCTGGGAAGGGCTGATGACCAGATAAAAATAAATGGTATCCGCATCGAACTGGGAGAGATCGAAGCGACTCTCCTGACGTTGCCCGGAATCGCCGCCGCTGTTGTCACACTTTACGAAGACGCCGCCGACGTGCGCCGGCTCATCGCTTATCTCGTTCCATCGGCGGGAACAGCACCCACGCGGGACCATGTGCGTGCCGCGCTGGAGCGGCAATTGCCGCAGAACATGGTGCCTGCGGTCTTTGTCTGGCTGGACGCGTTACCATTGACGCCCAATGGGAAGCTCGACCGCAAGTCGTTGCCCGCACCGCCGCGCGAGGAAGCTCCGTCTCGGAGTAACCGCCTGCCTGAGACCAGAATGGAGCGCGAGATTGCGGAGATCTGGCGCGATGTGTTGGAAATCTCACCGATTGGTGCCGAAGCCGATTTTTTCGACCTCGGCGGTGATTCTCTCGCGCTGCTTGGATTGTTCGCCGCCATCGAAGCCCGGTTCGATCGACACCTCACCGTTGATGTGCTGGCCGGCGGCCTGACCATCGCTCGGCTGGCCCGATTGCTCGCCAGCGACGAACTGTTGCAGGCAGAGATGGGTTCGGTGGTGGCGCTTCAGCCGGCCGGTCATCGTCCGCCGTTCTTCTGTGTTCACGGGATCGGTGGCGAGGTGCTGCACCTGCATCGCCTCGCGGTGAATGCGGGAACCGACCGCCCCTTTTTGGCACTTCGCCGGCCGCAGGAAGCGCGCCTCAGTGACTCCATCAATCAGATGGCTGCCCGTTACGTCGAAGCAATGCTGGCTCGTCAACCAGCAGGACCGTACTATCTTGGGGGCTACTCATTTGGCGCGGTGATCGCTTATGAGATGGCGGTTCAACTTGTGCAGCGAGGCCACGCGATCGGCCTGCTTGCGATTATCGATCAACGAAAACCCGGGTGGCGCCTGAGCGTCGGCAACGCGCTTCCGGTCTTGCATCGATTCCTCGCCGGGATGCCAGGCCGTATCCGCGACGAATTGGCCGGGGCGTCCTCGAGCGACCGACTTCGGCGTCTCGGACGGCTCTTGTCGAGCTGGTCGAAAACGGGATTTGGTGATCTGCCCAACGCCCTGTCGGTGTTGGACGGCAGACCCGGAGAGACAGAGGAAATCCTGGTGATTGATGCCAATCTGCGGGCCATGCGGGACTATAAGCCGGTGCCGTTGCGTGTGCCGATCACGCTGTTCCGAGCGGATGTGCAGTGGCTATCCCACCTGGCGCTGGATTCGACGTTGGGTTGGAGCGACGTGGCCAAGAGTGAGGTAAAAGTCCGTACGGTTTCGGGCAACCACACGACCATAACCGTGGAGCCGTGGGTCCGACAACTTGCGAAAATCTTGTCGGAAGAACTTGATGCCGCGGAAAAAGCTGCGCCGCTTTGACGTTAGCATGATCGATCAAGTGGCCTGCGGCGGACTGGTCCAGCGCTCTTGCGCAACCGGGTCCGGCCAGGCCGAACCGAGTGGCGCCGCCTCGTAGGCCGGAATGAACGCCTCGACACGCGGGAGCCCGACGCGCGCAAACGGAGACAGCAACAGCAATGTCAGTCCGGACGTGACCGCAACCGCGACAGCAATCGCGTTCTCTCTGCGCCCCGGCGGGGAGCCCGCCAGCGACGGAAGATGGACAGGCTGGAATTTGCGGTCATCGCTATCGTTGTCACTATTGTTGTCGCGGCGGACGGGGCCAAGGTGCAACCAATAGCACGGCGTCACATCGGGCTGACGAACCTGAAATGGCGTGCCCTCAGCGCGTGTTTGCAATCTCCGGCATTGAATAACAGCGCAACGACCGTCCGTGACGCAAAAAGCGCACTCCGGTTAACGCCGGGCTTGTCAGGCCAACGTTTGAGTACATTGCAAGCCTAAATCCGGTTCCAGACATAGGGCGGCCTTTGTCACGCAGTTACAAGTGGCTCCCCGCAGACGTTCGGACGGCGGCCGCACGGTCTCGCAGCACTCGCATGCCGCCGCGCGCAGTCGTCCGGTCGACCCGGAAGCGTGTCAAACGACATAGCAAATGTTCGGTCACCTGTGTCAGGTAGCCGACCGACGAAGCCGGCGATTCATCTACTTTGCGGGGATGAGATGACCGCACGGGCTGGGGGGAGTACCGATGGGTGTCCTGATTCTCAAATGTCGCATGACCGGCCGAGAGTTTTCGACCGGTGTTCACACCATCGAGACCGACATTCAAGAACTGCCTGAGGTGCTGACCTGGTCACGGTGCCCGCACTGCGGTCTGGAGCACCGTTGGTGGACGCACGAAGCCTCGATCGTCGACGCCCTTCCGCCGTCAGGCTGGGTCGAGAATCAATAAGATCGTCCGCATCCCCTTAACCGCGCGGTCGGCATCCGGTCGTGCTTCGTCTCGCTGGCGGGTCCTCGCGACCGCCTGGGCGCGCAATGTGTTCAATATCGTACAGACGGCGATCCGCCGCCGCCCTAAAACAACGGCATCCAATTCAGCAACAGACTGAAGAACGTGCGCTGGGAAGTGACGCCAGCAATCCGCCGCGTTGCATCCTTACGAAGAGGCCGCAGAAGCCCAACGGCGCTCGCTAAACAAGGCCGGGAGCGCAGGGGGATAGTCGTCGATGAGTCTCGCTGCTGCACTGGTCTACTGGGTGATCGTCGCCATCTGGCTGACGGTCCTGAGCACAATCGTCTTCTTCTACATCCGCAATCCGTACGCATTCGGCACCACCCGGCTGCTGCTTGCCGTTCTCGCCATCGACACCTTCCGCAACATCATTGAGAACATCTATTTCGGCGCCTATTTCGGCAGCCGCTACGGCCTGTTCTCCCCCGGCATCGGGGATGTTCTCAGTTGGCCGGCGCTGTTGATCCTTCCCAAGATTCTCAATGTGATCGCCGGCTGCGTCGTCCTCGGACTGCTGTTGCTGCGCTGGCTGCCGCTCGCCATCGGCGAACGCTGGAAGGCGCATCAGCATGCAAGCGACCTCGAAACCCTGGCCGCGATGGATTGGCTGACGGGCATCTGCAATCGACGACAATTCGAATTGCTTGCCAGCGGCGAACTCGTGCGCTGTCAGCGCTACCTGCGGCCGCTGACCTTGCTGATGGTCGACATTGATCATTTCAAGTCGGTCAACGATCGGTTCGGCCATGAGGCCGGCGACCGCGTGCTTCAATATGTGGCCGCCGTATGCCGCACCGCCAAACGCGACTCCGATATTGTCGCACGCGTCGGCGGAGAAGAATTCGCGCTGATGTTGCCGGAAACAACCGAAGAGGCCGCGGCGCAATTTGCCGAGAGATTGCGGTATCAGGTCAGGGATTGTTCACCGACCGTGGACAGCGAGAAACTCGCCGTCACCGTCAGCATCGGCGTTGCCGGCGTAACGCTCGTCACCCCCAGCATCGACATACTGATGCGGCACGCCGACCAGGCCCTCTATGAGGCCAAACGATCCGGCCGCGACCAGGTTGTGGTGTGGCGCTCCCACGACGCGCCCAGGCAAACAATGGCGGCCGAGTAGGCCTGCTCGCTGAGGTGGCGCGAAGACCGGAACGCGGTTTTTGCTCTTCGATCCTCGCCAAGGTGTGCAAATCGTTAATACGATCGAAAAAAATTCGCCGCTGATATTGTCCATACTCACATAATCGATCTGTATCATTTTGTATCAAAATCCATCGGTTGCCCGAGGATGGTCGCTGGCCATGGCGCCGCGACAGAACTCAGGTACGCTTCCTTGGTGTTGCCGGGTATGCGCAAAACAGCGGCTGAAGCGACGATGTCGATTCTGCAAAAATTGCCCCGACTTCGTAGCGGCGCGGTGATTGCCGCCGTCGTCATCTTGATGAGCGCGCTGTTTATTTCACTGGCGGCGTTCATCCTGACGGAAAAAAAGCGCAGCATCGAAAAGAACGTCGAAATACTGACGGCCAACTTCGTCGGGGCGATCGACCAGCAGGTCACGTCGAGCTTCGACAAGATCGATCTGGTGATTCTGACGCTCGCCGACGAGTTGCAGAGCCAGTTGGCGTCGAAGGGACGCATCGACATCAACGGCATCGATAAGTGGACCGGCACCATAGTCGGGCGCATTCCGGAACTCGACGGTCTTCGCGTCACCGATGAAACCGGACGCCTGATCGCGGGCACCAACGTGGCCGGGAGCCCCCCTGCGACCTATGGCGATCGTGACTTTTTTTCCGTGCATCAGCATCGCTCCGACAGCGGCCTGATCGTGAGCCGCCCGCTCTTCGGCCGGATCAGCCACCAATGGGTAATCGTCCTGTCACGCAGATTTCAGCGGCCAGACGGAACCTTTGCCGGGACCATCGCAGCGGCGATTCTGGTCGATCACTTCGCCAAGCTTCTCTCTGGCCTTGACCTCGGCGCCGGCGGCATCGCGCTGATGCGGGATATCGATCTCGGTATGGTCACCCGCTTTCCGCCCGTCGAGGGTCGTGCCGGAGCCATCGGCGATCGCGGCGCGTCGAAGGAACTCACGGACCAGGTCAAGGCCGGCATCCCGAAGGGGACCTTTCACAGCGAGGCAACGGCCGACGGGGTCGAGAGAACGGGATCATACCGAATATTGTCGCGCGCGCCTTACGTCGTGGTCGCGGGAATGGCGAGCGATCATTACCTGGCGGACTGGCGCAGCGACATCCAGAAAAGCGCCGTGCTGGTGGGCGTCTTTGTCGTCGTCCTGTTGCTCTCAGGATTGCTGCTCTGGTGGATCTGGCGCCACTTGGAGGGACGCGAAGCTTCATTTCGCATGCTGTTCGACAATCATCCCCTGCCGATGTGGGTCTGGGATCATGAGACCTTTGGCTATCTCGCCGTCAATGATGCCGCCGTCGCGCACTACGGTTACAGCCGCGAACAGTTCCTCGGGATGACCGTGCTCGACCTTCGGCCCGCCGAAGACCGCGAGATCATTCGTCAGGCGGCGCGAGAGACGCGCGGGAGCCGCCGCACCAATCGCATGCTGCGTCATCTCAAGGCCGATGGCACCGTCATCGACGTTCTGGTCCATGCTCAGACGTTGCGATACAACCAGCGCACCGCAACGCTCGCCGCCGCCATCGACGTCACCGAGCGCAAGCGGAGCGAGGACGAACTTCGCCGGACCAAGAGCTTCCTCGATACCGTTCTCAACTACGTCCCTGCCGCCATCACCGTGAAGGACGTGCGGGACAATCGCTATCGGCTGACCAACGAGAAGGGCGAAAAGATTTTTGGTCGACCGCGCGATCAGGTCATTGGGCAGACACCCGCTGAGTTGTTTGGGCCGGAAATGGGTGACGACATCGCCGAACGCGATCGCCAGGCACTCGAATCCGATGGCCTGGAATACACCGGCCGGCTCATTCATCCCGGCAACAGCGGCTACGACGTCATCTCCACCAAGAAGCTTGTGATTCGGGATGCGAACGGCCAGCCGGAACATTTGCTGTCGATCGTCGAGGACATCACCGATCGCGTGCGCTCGGCCGAGCAAGCGGCTCACATGGCCCGGCACGACGCCTTGACCGGGCTGGCCAACCGCGTCCTGTTCGCCGAAAAGGCCAACCAGGCGCTGGAGCAGCTGTCGCAATCGGCGACGGGGTTTTCGATTCTTCTGCTTGACCTTGATCAATTCAAGCACGTCAACGATTCGCTCGGTCATCCGATGGGCGATGCCCTGCTCATCGCCGTGGCCCAGCGGCTGCGAGACTGCGCCGGAGCAGAAGACCTCGTCGCTCGTTTCGGCGGCGACGAATTCGCAATCCTCCAACAGGTCACAACCAACCAGCGCGACGCGGCGGTCGCGCTCTCGAACCGAATTCGCGAATTGCTTGCCGAACCCTATGAACTGGCCGGTCATCGCGTCGCCATCGGAATCAGCATTGGGATCGTGCTGGTGCCCGCACACGGCACCGAATTTGACCAGCTGATGAAGTACGCCGATCTCGCGCTGTATCAAGCCAAGGGAGCCGGCCGTAATCAGTATTGTATCTTTGAAAGCGCGCTGGCGGAGAAAGCCAGCACCCGACTGACGCTCGAAAACGATTTGCGCCGCGCGCTCCGTCAGCATCAGTTCGAAGTGTACTATCAGCCGATCGTTGAATTGGATACGTGCGAGTGCGTTGCGGCCGAGGCGCTGTTGCGCTGGAAGCATCCGACCTTGGGCATGATCGCGCCGGACCGGTTCATTCCGATCGCTGAGGATATCGGTTTCATCGTCGAGCTCGGGGAATGGGTGCTGCGCACCGCGTGCGCCGAAGCCGCCGGTTGGCCGGACCATCTCACGCTGGCCGTCAATCTGTCATCCGTCCAGTTCGGCCAGGGTGATCTGGTTGGCGTCGTGGTCCGCGCGCTGCGGGATTCCGGCTTGTCGCCCGAGCGGCTTGAACTCGAGATCACCGAATCCGTATTGCTGCAAAAGACCGACGACAACATCGCCATGCTGCATGAACTCAAAGCGCTCGGCGTCTCCATCGTGCTCGATGATTTCGGCACCGGATATTCCTCGCTGAGCTACTTGAAGATGTTCCCATGGGACAAGATCAAGATCGATCGGTCGTTCGTGGAGGAACTTGGAAGCCGTGCCGAATGCCGTGCCATCGTCTGCGCCGTGATCGGTCTTGGACGCAGCCTCAGCATTGCGACCACCGCTGAGGGCATCGAGACCGAAGAACAACGCTCCCACCTGCGCGCCGCGGGATGCGCGCTCGGACAGGGCTATCTGTTCAGCCGGCCGGTGCCCAGGGAACAGCTGGCGTTCGCCGAAATGAATGTTCGACAACCGAACATTGCGTGAGCATCACCCGGCAATGGATTGTCCGACGTTGTCGGTACCGCCGGAAACCTCTTAATGCATCGGAATGCAGCGGCGTGTCCGTTCCATCATTTTCGTGCCGCCGGCTTTGATGTGGTTGCCGCCCACCACTTCCTTGATCTTGCCGGCAGGGCAACTCCCGTCATCCACCAGCACCCGCTGGCCTTCCCGGAGCGCACCCATCGGAGGTTCCGCCTTGAGGGTCTCCGCGGAGACTGTCGCGACGAGCGTCAGGTAGGCCGCCACAGGCAGCGCCACCACGAGCATCCGTTTTCCGATTGACATCACTCAGCTCCATTTCTTTTTGTTGCCGCGCGCCTGGCTGAATCCGCGCTCAGTTGGTGTTTCGCCAATCGGAGTACCCCCCGAATGGCGGGCGCCAATACGGCAGACGATCCCGTGAGCGGTCGAAGCCGACTTCGGTCGGCGCAGTACGGCGTCGGAATTTGATGCCGCCCTGCGGCTCGCCGCTCATGATCACCACAAAGTCCGTGCCGGTACTGGTCTCCCCGCTCAGCGGCTCGTCCGAAATGATCAGGGATGATCGCGGCGATGCCATCGCTGCGATCCGATCCAGAACATCCTGGGGAATCGTGATCCGGTCGAGCGCTTCTTTCGCGGCACCCGCCTCGCCTGGAGGCGGCGTCGCGTCGCGATCGCGCTGTCCGTGCTGGGAATCGTTGAGCTCGCCACCGACGTCGGGATGTCCGTTGCTCAACGAAACGACACTCCATCGCATGGTCGCTCCGCCCCCGGTGCGTTCCATCGCGGTGAAGACGTGCGAGCCGATCGGTTGATCCGCATCCCGGATCGTAACCGGGCTTTCCAGCACCGGCCGAAACGCCTGCCGAACATAAAGCCGCTGGGTCTTGCGGCTGATGAAGACCGAGACCGGCGCAAGGGCGCGCGCGGCCTCGCGCGCCGCCTCGGCTGCGACCACCCGCGCGGCCTCCGCCGCGACGGCCGCTTCGCGCGCAGGCGCAACCGCGTCGAGCTTGGGTTGGACCTCGGCCTTGGCGGCAGCCCATTGCGCCTCCAGCGTGGCGAGTTCGGCGACCGCCTTCGCCTTGACGTCCTCCGCTTGCTCCTTGGCCTCGGGCGAGCCGGCGGAGGCCACCGAACGCTCGGCGGCCGCCACATGCCCCTCGGCCTTGAGCTTGAGTTTTTCCAGCGCGCGCAACGGCATCATCGCCGCTTTGGCGTCGCGGAACGCCGTCGCTGCGGCGAGTTTCGCCTGATCGGCGGTGCTGGCCGCCTGTGCGGCTTCGGCGGCCTTGGCGGCGGCGACGTCGCTGTCTACCGGCTTGGGCTGGAACAACGCGGGATGATCGATCGCGACCGGCGCCACATCGCGCGGCGCCACGATCACGCGCATCCCCACCTTGGTCTCGTCGAACAGGTCGCGGGCGAAGTCGTAAGGCATCCGGATACAGCCATGCGACGCAGCATATCCCGGCAACGGGCCACCGTGCAGCGCGATGCCGGACCAGGTGATGCGCTCCATGTGCGGCATGTACGCATCGTCATACAGGTTCGAGTAATGCTCGGCTTCTTTCTGGATGATGCTGAAAATGCCCGCGGGCGTCTCCCGTCCCTTCTGACCGCTCGACACCGGCGCTTGCAGGATCCAGCCATTGGCGTCGTAGACCGTAATCCGCTGGCTGCGCAGCGAAACGATGGCCAGGATCGGCTCGCCGGCGGTGCGCGACTCCACCGCCATCACCGAGCGTTCGCTCCGATCGCTTGCGGCGGCTTGATGGCTGCAAGCGATCAAAGTCGCGAAACCCGCGAGGCCAAGCCCCCAAGTTCGCAACCAAGCCTGCTTGTGCTTCGAACCGATGAAACCGGGCATCGTCATGGAACATCCCAAACGTCGCGCTGGTCGCGCAGGCAGCAAGTGCTCAATAAAGCCATCTGGTCGCGGCCAAGTCCAGCGTGTCACCACCGATCGCATCCGGGAACCCGTGGGGGCGATTGCGCGACGTCAATCGACCCGCGCAGCGGCGTGGCGCTGCGCCAAGGCGATCTCTGCCTGGGATGGATTGTGCGGCACACCTTGCACAAGCAGGATGCAGCCTCGGAGGTGGTGCAGGCGCCACCGGGTGTGATCAACAATTCCGGTACACCGAGCGGCTGCCGTTGGCGACGCCTGCCGTTTGACAATGCGCGCCCGGATGGCGCGATGTCTGCTCAATTTTGACCACACGCGCCAACGCCGGGTGAGTTCATCCGCACCCGGCGCGCGACCGCCGCTTTCGTTACTGCGTCACGCGCTCCAGCGCTGTTTGAACGTAAGGTTCGATCACCTTCCAGTTCAACACCGCCAAAGGAATGCCTGCCGCCAGCGCCTTCGTCCAACTGATCTGCCAGAAGCGGCGGCTGACGGCGGCAAAGAACATCAGTGTCACAATGCGATTCGACCAATCGACGGCATCGTACAGCGCATCGAAATTGTTCGACAGAGAGGGCCCCAGCGTCAGCGCACCCGCATACATCAGGACCGCGGACGCGATATCGATGAGCCCGAAAACAATCGCGGCGATGGCGACGAACTTGATGAACAGGCCGGGCGGACGCGCGATCTGCGACACGCCGCGGTAAATGAAAAAGCTGATCAGAAACAGGATTGCCAACGACGCGTATTGTCGTGCGATGTAGCGCGTCACTTCAATCGCGTCCGCCGCGGAGGGATTGGTGTCCTGATCGAAAACGTCGCGCAGGATGGTGGGAAAGGTGACGAAGAAAGCCGCGGCCTTCGCCGTCACCACGGCGGAAAGCATTGAAAAATAGCTCTTGAAGCCATCGTTCAGCGTCAGCGAGATCGTCGTCTTAACCGGCGCTCTGATGAGTCCGACGATGGCCTGGTAAAACCGCAGCCGTTCTTTGCCGATGGCGTCTGCCACCACGGTTCCGAGCGAGGCTCCGTCCGCGAGCTTGGTTCCGCATTGCGAGCAATAGTTCCCGATCGCTGGATCGCCGCAATTGGGGCAAATGCGCTCTGTGGTGCTGACCATCGACATCGGAACGCTTCTCCGTCAGGCGAGAGCGCACGTTAACCCAGCCGCGCGATAAAGCCAGTCACTTGATCGACGCCGCCCGCATGTTCTTCATCGCCAACTGCGATGCCGAAGGAATGTGCTGACCGTGCTTGTGGAGCCAGGAATAGATCTCGTAGGCCAGCGGCAATCGCTTGCAGACATTGTGCTGAAACACCGCGAAATTATTGCATACCGGCCACATCGTCTCGAACATCCCGGCTTCTGCCGCGGGGTCGAGTTCCAGCAGGCGATCCGCCGAATGTCGCAACATCGCCCACGTCTCCCATTCCGCGATCTGATCCAATGCGTCTCCGCTTTTTGTCCTCACCTCATAATCTTTGCATTGCGCCTCGATGTCCCTGAACGTCCGCGTCCGAACCCGCGCAATCGCCTGCTCGACCATCGGCTCCCGCCGGGCCTCGACGGCAAGGGAGGGGCGCGCCTCGAGCAGCTCCGCGACCAGATCGACCACACCGTCGCGAAAGCCCGCAACAATCGCGTCCGCATCTGGCTGAGCGCCCAGCGCCGCGAGCCGCTGTTCGATCTGGTCGCGCGTGCCGGGCCGATCGAGGGCGGCGCGCAGACCATCGATCGCGGCGACCAAGCGCGCGCCATTCCCGTCGCCGTGTTCACAGACCTTGGCGAGGTCGGCGAGCGCCTGAGGCAGATCAGCCGGGACGGTCTCTTCAGCGATGGTGTTGTCCAAGCGGCGCGGCGTCGCGAGCGCTCGGCGCAGCAGCGGAAGGTTCGCACGACGACGCGGTGAGAGCATCCAGCACAACATCAGCAGCCAGCCAGGCGGCGCCTGTTTGTCGCCCACCAGCCGCTCGGCGATGCGCGCGATGGTGTAGGACCAGCGCAGGGTCGGGCGCCGCCGTCGCCCGAGACGAATGACCTCCCGCAAGTTGGCGGCCCTCGCCGCATCGACGATCAGCCAGTCGCGCGCGATGGCGCGGGCCTTTCGGGACACGAACTGCGACGGCAGCGCATCGGCAACGAACATCAGGCTGCAAGCCCTGGGACGATCGCCACGCAAAGCGGCCAGCAAGCCCGCCGCGACCACCCCGCCCCCGCGCAACGACTTCGGCCGATACAACTTTCGCCCGAGCCAATCGAGCTGTCGGTCCGACGCTCCTTGCCGCGCCATCGCCAGCGCGCCGTAAATCACGCCGCAGGCGACGGATTCCCCAGCGAAGCTGACCGGCAAACACAATCGACCGATCCAATAGGCGACCCGCGGCAGCCGGAGCGGAACCACCACCCATTCGAGGATCGCGACGGGCCAGCAGAACACAATCGACAGGATCACCGACAGCGCGACGATGACGGTGTCCGCGGTCGCAGCCGGCAGAAAAGGGACCTGGCTCGCCAGTGAACTGAGGATTGCGACGATCGGGATCGCCAGCACCAGCAAACAGAACTTCTGGATCGAGGCGAGGATCCAGGGCGGCAGATAGATGATCCGAAAGGGGGTGCCCGATTTGCGTCGAAACCACCAAATTATAAGGATGATGACGACGCTTAGTCCGGCCATGGCTTGGTCCAGCCGATGGCGCGGTCGGCGGCCTCCCATCCGTCCACCGGGGTCGCGCGTAGCGCAGTCCCGCCGTCTTGCGCAACATTGGCCCAGAGTTCGTGCAGCACCCGCGTGTTGGGATCCCGCAGCGCTGCCAAGGCCTGGCGGACCTGGTCGGCATCCCGGGTCGCCGGTCCGAACGGCGTCTGGTAATGATCCGCGGCCGCGCTTCCGACCGCGAGCAATGCCAGCAGCTTTTGTCCGGCGCGCTCGACATCCGCCCGCGACTCATCGGTGCCGACCGCGAGCACGAAGAACGGATTGCCGCGCCAATCCGCGAGCAGATCGCGCGCGCTCATCGCGACCGGAGACCCGATCCGTGGCCGAGGCTTTGCTCATGGCGATCAACCGGATCGAGCCGCCAGAGTTCGCGGACGATCTGTTCGAGCTTCACCACATCGCGCTGCCGCACCGCCTCTTGGCCTGAGGCGACGAGCTCCGACGCGCGGCGGATGTCGGTGCTCTCGCCAACGCGCGCCGCACGGTGTTGAAACTCCCACTCCCACGCCTGCGGATGGCGAAAATAGGCGGCGTTGCCCAGGCTGCGGATCACCCCCAACTGCCGTTCCACCTCTTCGGCGTCCTTGGCGACGAACGCCCGCCTGCTGGCAGCGTAGGCATTATTCAGCGCCGTCTTCTCCGCATCATGCCCGTAGCCTGCGACCCAGATCAGCATCATCGCAAAACTGTCTTCGATCTTTTTCCCGAGTTCCGGCCACGCTTGATCCGCTTCGATCTCCGCCAACAGCGCATCGAAGTCGGACAGCTCGCGGCGTGCTTGTTCCCCGGCGTCAAGATCGCCGCCGCTGGCCGCGTCGATATTGCGCTGCATGTCGTCAAGGCGTGGCAATGCCGTCGAAAGCCGCGCGGCGGTCTTGCTGGACCGATCGCTGAACGCCGAACGCGACAGCGCGGCCGCCCGGCTTCGCAATTTCGCCAGCGCATCGCTCATCGCTTCGAGCGAGACCTGCGGAGTGACCAGAAGCGCAACGTGGTCAAAGATCTGATCGATGCTGGCGATCCGCGCCTGGGCGCGCAGCTGGCCGCCGCGATCGAGCTCGATCGTCAGTTCGACTTCGGAGCCCGCCGGCAGCACCGCGTGAAGCGCCGAACTCGGAATTTCGAGCGCGCCAACCAGGCGACACAGATGCGCCGAGGCGAACTCGCCCTGGACGATAGGCACCTTGAGCGCGTATCCCTCCGCGCCGGGGTGCACGACCTCCGCGGTACGAAGCACGAAGGTTCTTCGGATTGGCAGCGGCGAACCGCGGTCGAAATACACCTGCACCCGATCGTCCGCGAGCGCCACACCGACCGAACGCGACAGCGGCGGATCTCCTAGGGTAATGCCATGGGTGATCGAAAACCGCTCCGGGTGCAGCGCGATGGTGCGGCCGTCCGCGAGCACGCCGCGCAAGTCGAACGATGTGCTTTGCCGCGGCAGCAGGCTCACCATGATCGCAAACGTGCCATCGGCCTCGCACGGCGTCGGTTCGCTGGTCCATTCTCCCTCGGAACGGCTGATCTGAATTTTCTCGACCGTCCCGGATTGATCCAGCAGCTTGCCGACCACGAACGGCGAGAGATCCGACGTCATCGCCGGAAATTGCAGCCAGACCTTTGGACCAGTGGCCTCGGCGGCCGGAGCCACCGGTCGACCATCGAGCGCGACGGTGCCGGCAAACAGCGCCGCCCCCTGCGCGACCAGCGTCATCGGATCGAGGCCTTCGCCGAAACCCGCGCCGAGCGCCGCCCGGACCCGTTCCCGCAACAGCGGCGTCACCGTCGGCCCCCCGACCAGCACCACGCGTTCAAGCACGCCCTGACCGATGCCATGGGCGGCCAACAGCCGCGTGCAGATGTCCAGCGAACGATCGATCAGGGGGGTGATCAGGCTTTCGTACTCCGACCGCGTGACCACCACGTCCACATCCGCGCTTCGATCGCCGAGATTGAGCCCGGACACGGCGATCGGCGCCTCGGCCGCGCGCGTCAGCTCGATCTTTGCGTCTTCGGCGGCCAGCCGCAGACGGCGCAGCGCCGGACCATGCTGCGGATTTGCGCGATCGATGACAAGGCCGTCCGCTGTCAATTTGCTCAGCACCAGGTCGATCAGAACACGATCGAAATCGCGCCCGCCGAGGAAGTTGTCGCCGTCGTGGCCGACGACGCGCAGCAGGCCTTCCTGGGTATCGAGCAGCGACACATCGAACGTGCCGCCGCCGAGGTCGTAGACCAGCCACGGTCCGTTGCTGCCCTGTTGGGTCCAGCCCGCGGCAATGGCGGAGGCGACGGGCTCCTGAATGAGTTCGATCCGCTCGAAGCCGGCGCGACGGGCGGCGTCGGATACGGCGGCGGTCTGATGCAGTTCGAACAAGGCCGGCACCGAGACCACCGCCCGTTCCGGAAGCACGCCGAGCTGATCCGCGACATCCTGCCGTAATGATTTCAGCACCTCCGCCGACAGCTCCTCGGGGCGTCGCACCAGACCGCTTGCGGGAAACTCCAATTGATGCGCCGTGCCCATCAGGCGCTTGAATTCGCTGCGGGTGTTGGCCGGATCGGAGTCCAGGAAGCGCCGCGCGCGCGCGCCAACCAGGACATTGCCGCGCCCATCGATGCGGACAACGCTGGGTGTCAGGATGCTGCCTTGCCCATTGCGAACGACGGTCAGCTCGTGGCCATCGAACACCGCAACCGTCGAATTGGTCGTCCCCAGATCGATACCGACATAGAGCGGGCGCACCTTGATGGCGTTCATGACGCTTCACTCACCAACTGACATTCAAAAACCGACATTCAAATCTTCGTGCGTTGCTGCGGGCCGGCCGATACCGGCTCACTCATACCAGGATTGTCGCGCCCGTGCCCGTTTGCGAAGATTTGTCCACGCACCCATCATGGTGGTGATTGCGGGGACAAAGTGTCGGCCGGCATCGACATCCAGAGCTTCGACGTCGCTTCGCGAACCCGGATCGGGATCGCCCCACGCCGCACACCCTCGTAGCCAAAGCGTGCGCAATATTGTCTAATTGCCCTCCAGGAGCCGTATCAGGAACGGGGGTTCCATTGTTTCCAGCACGCCGGGTCGCCGCTGCCGCAGCGCCGTTGCTGATTGCCGCTGCATGGGTCGTCTGGTCGGTCGCAACCGTGCAGGCGCAGGCCAAAGCTCCTGACGGCAAGAGCCCCGAAAGCAAGAACCCCGCAGCAGCCTGCGAAGAGAGCGCCGGGATCGCCGTATTGCCCTCGCCGATGGCGCCGTGGAAAGGCGCACCGTTGCGCGTGCTGTTCGCCGCGGAAAAGCCGCTTGAGGGCGAGCTTTCGCTGATCGCGCCCGACGGCAGCGTCGCGGTCGCATCGCGCGACCGGCACGGCGGCCCACCCTATGCCTGGTTCGTCGAGGTGGCGTCACCGGCCGCGGGAACGTGGCATGCGAGTCTTGCCCGCGACAACGCGCCGGGCGAATGCGGCACCATCACCCGCGATATCGTCGTCAGCGCGCAAAAGCCGCCGGGGCCCGGATCGGCGGAAGGCAGCATGTGGCGGGTGCGCAACAGCTGGAACCGGGCGACGGAAAACCTGTATTCGGCCTGGATCGCCAAGCTGTTTGATGCGCCGCTTGATGCCGAACCGTCCTGGAAGGCGTGGCATGAAGTGCTGCACGACCGATCGCGCAATATGTTGTTGAATTATCTGGGCCTCAACGAAGACAATTTTGCCACCGGCCTGCGCCCCGACTGCGCCGACTTCGTCTACTTCCTGCGCGCCTATTTCGCCTTCAAGATGGGGCTGCCGTTCGGCTATTCGAATTGCTCGCGCGGCGTCAACGGCTCGCCGCCGAAGTGCTACCAATGGTTCGACATTCAGCATCCCGAGGTGACGCGTCCGGCGCCGCCGCCGGAACAGACCACGGCCTCGCTCGCCCCGCCGGCGGACCCCGCTCCGGCCCCCGCCGCGTCCCCGCTGTCGCAGCTGTTTTCCCTGGCGCAGCCCCAGGCTCAGCAAGCGGCCGCACCGGTGATCCCGCCGGCGCCGCCGAAGCCGAAGCGGCCGGGCTCGTTCGGTGAATATCTGCGCGCCGTCGGCGATGTCGTGCATTCCGGATCGACACGAACGTCGGCCACCGACGACAACACCGATTTCTATACCGTTCCGCTGGCGCAGGAGACCCTGCGCCCGGGGACCATCTACGCCGATCCCTACGGGCATGTGCTGATGCTGGTGCAGCGCGTGGCGGAGACCGGCGGCGAGGCCGGCATCTTTCTCGCCGTCGACGCCGAGCCCGATGGCTCGGTCACCCGCAAGCGGTTCTGGCGCGGCAATTTCCTGTTCGTGCACGAACCCACCCTCGGCAGCCCCGGGTTCAAGCGCTTCCGCCCGATCGTGCGCGAGGCAAGCGGGGCGCTGCGGCGGCTGACCAACGCCGAGATCGCCAAGAACCCGCAATACGCCGATCTCTCCCTCGAACAATCGCAGCTCAGCCGCGACGACTTCTACGATCGCATGGACGACGTGATGTCGCCGGAGCCGCTCGATCCGGCGCGCGCTATGCAGGGCGTCATTGCCTCGCTGCAGGAACAGGTCAAGACCCGCGTCACCGCGGTCGAAAACGGCCGAAAATATCAGGCCAACGCCCGCGGCGACGCCGACATGCCGAACGGCCCGTCGATCTTCGAGACCAACGGCGCCTGGGAGGACTTCGCAACGCCCGCGCGCGATCTGCGGCTGTTGATGGCGATCGACGTGGTGCGCGGCTTTCCCGATCGGGTCGCGCGCCGGCCGGAGCGCTATGCGATCCCGAATGGCAGGAGCGTGGCCGACGTCACCGCCGAATTGCAGAGCGTGCTAGCCTCGGAGCTGGCGGCACGCAAGTTTTCCTATACCCGCAGCAATGGCTCGCAATGGACGCTGTCGCTCAAGGATGTGATCGACCGCGCCGACCTGCTGGAGATGGCGTACAATTTGAACGACTGCGTCGAGCTCAGGTGGGGCGCGCCGGACGAGAGCGAGGAAGCCTCGACCTGCAAGCGGCATGCGCCGCAGGCGCAGCGCGCCAAGATGATGGACTACCGCACCTGGTTCCACGAGCGGCACTGGCCGCATGCTTAGCGCCATCCGGGAACGCGTGACCTGAGGCATTGTCATCGGCATGGGGATTGCGAGCCAACTGCGCGCCGCCGGCCTGGCTTTCGGGCTCGTCTTGGTGTCCCTGGTTCCGGCCAATGTCGGCCATCTCGGCCTCACCTCGCCTGCACTGGCTCAGCCGCTCACGCCCTCGCAGGCCGATGCGCTCAACACCTACAACAAGGCGGTCGGCGACTTCAAAGCGATCCTGAGCCAGCGGCGCGCGCAGATCAGTGCCCATCAGCCACTGCCGGACTTGCCCGGACAAGCGCTCTATCTCGCCCGCAACGCCGTGATGAGCGCGTACAAGGATCTCACCGACGCGGTGCCGTCCAAGATCGGGCGCCCCAACAAGTTCGGAACGCCGCCGGCCTACGTCAATGCCGACGATGTGCCGCTGATCGAAGAATACCTGACCCTGTTCGATCTCATGCAGGCGCCGCCGGCCAATGCGCAAGCCTCGGATACGCCGTTCAAGGACGTGGTGGATCTCGGAACCGCCATTGCCCGCGCCAAGGGCCTTGATCCGGACAACGCCGAACGCGCCGGCCGGATCAGCCTCGGGATTTTCTTTGCCGAAACCAACGGCGAGCAGAACATCGGGAATGCGCGCTCGAATGCGTACAAGGGCAGCTTCCAGACCGGAATATCCGAGGATCAGAACGGCCAGAAGAAATGGGCGGCGATCAAGAAGTCGATCGCGGCCTTCGATCCCGCGCTGATCGCGCGCGACAACAAGGAAGAGGCCCGGGTCGGCAATGCGGATCATCGCTACAATCACTGGACCGGCGTGCGAAACGGCCTGATGAACGCCCACGCCGAGCTTTTTCCGCAGATACCGGCGATCGTGAAGGCGTTGCCGGATCCGATCGATCAGATGAAGCTGTTCGAGCTGATCCAGATCATCCCCAGTCCGACCAAGACCGCGCTCAATTCCGGCAACCTGGTCAACTATCGCATCTCAGATCCGACGATCATGGGCTATTTGCGCAACAACAGCATGTTCACCTTCGGCCGCGTCGACCGCGCGAGAACCTCGGCGACCTTCCGCGAAATTCTCGACGCGATGTGGCTGTTCAACGACAAATTCGACAAGGCGATGGCCAAGTTCAACGAGATCAAGGGCCGACGCGGTTAAAGCAATCTCACTTTCGTCATTCCGGCTCTCTTTGGTCATTCCGGGGCGCGAGCAACGCTCGCGAACCCGGAATCTCGAGAGGCTCATTCACGGCTAATCCACGCCCAGCCCGCAAGCACGCCTCGCTTTTGCACCGCGCGCTTGTCCTCGGCTATACTCGCCGCAACGTCGTCTGGACGACGGGACCAAGATCCCGCGTCTGTCGCCGGCCCGAAACGGGCCGTCATGCGGGAGGATGTCATGGGAGTTCTTAATCGCCGCCAATGGCTGGCGGGCGCTGCTGCCGCTGCGTTTCCGCTGCCGAGCCTTGCCCAGAGCGCGCCGCTCAAGCTCGGGCTGATGACGGTGAAGACAGGTCCGCTCGCCGCCGGCGGTCTGCATATGGAACGCGGCATCACTGCCTTCCTGAAGGAAAAGGACTTCACGCTGGCCGGCCGCAAGGTCGAACTGATCGTTGCCGACACCGGCGGAAATCCGGCAGGCGCCAAGAACAAGGCCAACGAACTCGCCGAGCGCGACAAGGTCGACATGATCATCGGCCCGTTCGCGGCATTCGAGCTGCTCGCGATCCTCGACTATCTCGCCGAGCGCAAGATACCCACCCTGGCATTCGCCGGCGCGGAGGACGTCACCCAACGCCGCGCCAACGCCTACGTCACCCGCAGTTCCTATACCTCGGCGCAGTGCCTCTATCCGATGGCCGACTACGCGGTCAAAACCCTGAACCTGAAGCGCGCCGTCACCGTCGGCGACGACTTCGCCTTCGGTTACGAACAGGTCGGCGGTTTTCAACGCGTGTTCGAAGACGGCGGCGGCCAAGTGGTGAAGAAGCTATGGGCGCCGCTGAATACGCCCGACTACACGCCCTACATCGCGCAAATCGCCGAATGCGACGTGGTGTGCGAGGTGGTGGCGGGATCGAACCCGCTGAAGTTCACCAAGCAGGCCTTGGACCTCGGGCTCAAAACCCCGATCATCGGCGGCGCGACCGTCGCCGACGACACCATTGTCGCCAACTTCGGCGAGAAAGCCACCGGCTTGATCAACGCCAATCCCTATTCCCTCGATCTCGAGACCGAGGCCAACCATCGTTTCGTCGCCGGGATGCGGCAGAATTTCGGCGCCGACGTCGCGATCGGACACTATGCGGCCTGTCTCTATGGCTCCGGCCAGGTGATCGAGGCGGCGCTGCAGAAGACCGGCGGCAACGTCAGCGATCCCGACACCTTCGTGGCGGCGATCCGCACGGTCCAGCTGACGCAGACGCCCCGCGGCGCGCTCAGCTTCGATGCCAACGGCAACGCCATCTGCGACATCTACATTCGCCGGCTCGAAAAGATCAACGGCAAGATGACGAACAAGACCATCAAGACCTACCCGAAGGTCAGCCAATTCTGGACGGCGGACCCCAAGTGGTTCCTGCAACAGCCGGTATTCTCGCGCGACTATCCGCCGACCAAAGTGTGACCGGCGCTCCCACGCCGGGCGCGGCGCACGCCTCGCGCTCGCGCTCGCGCGACGCGCCCTGCTATTTCTGCTGCTGGTCCATGGTGCCGCCGTTGTCCACGCATTTGTTGAAATAGTCGCGGACGCTTTGGCCACCGCCTTTTTCGCTGCCGGCGGCGGGGTTTCCGGCCACGCGCGGAGGATAGGCCTTGGCCGCGAGAGCATTGCATTTCTTGGCCACATCCGCGGTAACCGCCGACGCACTGGCGCTCATCGCCGGAGATGCGAGCCAAGCCAGGGCGACAAGCGCCCGTACACATTTCAGCTGAGCGAACATGGTCCGTTCCTCCTCGGGGTTTCTGGACATGGAACGCCAACTTAACTGAGAAAAAGCAAATGCATCTTCAATCATAGCTGATCGAAACGTGAGAGCGCCGGTTGGTTTCATTTTGATTTAAACCGGCGCGATCCCCGCGGCTCAAAAAGCGCGGCCGATCGCCAGATGGTCGAGCGACATGGCGCCGCCGCCATGCACCAAAAAATACAGCGCCGCGATCGCCCACATCAGGGTGTATTCCAGCCCGAGCTTGTTCCAAAAGTAACCGCCGACGCGCCAGCGCTCGACGCAGGACACGGCGAGAAAGATCACGATCGGGACCGCGGCAAGACGCGTGAACAGGCCCACCGCCAGTAGCGGCCCGGCCACTAGTTCGGTCAGCGCGATCATCGGCGCCCAGAAAGTTCCGGGACGATAGCCCCCGCGATCGAGCTGTGCGGCGAGCATGGTCAAGTTGTGCACCGGAAGGCCGGTATTGGGAAACAAGCCGAACGTCATGCGCAGCCCATGCGGCACCAGCGCGAGCCCGACCGCCGCACGCAACAGCGCTTCGGTCCACGGCGCCAGGATCTGATAGAGGTCCCCGAGAGCGGGTACGACGACAGCGCTGGATGCGTCGAGCATGTGTCAGTTGTCCGCGCTGTCGTTGCCGGGCTTGACCCGGCAATCCATCGCCCTCGATTGAATGACCTTGATGATGGATTCACGCGCGAGCTGCAAGCACCACTTCACCTCTGCCCGTCAGGGAGAGGTCGGCGCGCATCGCGCGCCGGGTGAGGGTACTAGCCCTATCGATGGTCCGAGGCCCCCTCACCCCAACCCTCTCCCCGTTGGGGAGAGGGAGCGCACTGTGCACTCGGCAGAATTTATTTCTCCATCGAAGCAATCAGGCACAGGTCAAAACTGGCGCCCCTCAAACCCTGATATCGCCGAGATTGACCGACATCCCGAGCTTGGCCTCCACGGTTTTTTTCGCCCGCCCGGTCGCCGACACTTCGACCACGTAGGTGCCGGAATTCTCCTCCAGCCGGTCGAACTTGAAGTCACCGTAATTGTTGGTGACCGCCTCGCCCATGAAGGCGCCGTCGCGCAGCAGGCGGACCTTGGCGCCCTCGAGGCAATCGACCGCGCCGCGCGCTTCCGCCGACACCGTGCCGCCGATGAAACAGGTCGTGTAGCGCCACAGGTTGCGGTAATACACCCGCGGTTGGGTGCCGAGTTCGTACTTCATGACTTCCAGGTTCTGCTCGCGCGCCATCGCCGCCATTTCGGAATCCTCGACCTTGACCGCGCGCATGGCGCCGGTCGGGCAGGATTGCTGGCCGCGGGTCTGCTGCCAGCCGTCGTCGAGCAGATGCGCGTCGAAGGTCCAGGCCTGCGGCAGGTCGAGCGCGTCGTTCCACCAGATGTGACCGTAGGGACAGGAATCGACCAGTTGCTTCTGGCCTTTCGCCTTGACCGGATCGATCAGCACGATGCCGTCCTTGCGCTTGCGCACGGCGTCGTTCTTGGCGGCCTTGATACAGGGCGCGTCATCGCAGTGATTGCACATGGTCGGCACGTAGGCGACGTCGACCATCGGCACCTGGCCGCGTTCCTTCTGCAGGATGTCGATCCAGCGGTGACCGTGCTTGGGCATCGGCGCCGAATAGCCTGGCCACGCATTGTCGATATATTCGTCCATGGTCGCGAGGGTGCACAGATTGCAATTGGTGCATTCGGCGACGTCGATGATCATGTTCCATTTTTTCATGGCCGTGCTCTCATTTATTTCGCCGGAACCAGGGTCGCTTGCGCCATACGCTCGGCCGCAGCCGCGCGATCGCGCTGCGCGAACGCCGCCGAGACGTGCTCGACGCGACGGTCCCACGGCTCGATCTGCACCAGCGCGTTGGCGCCGGCGAGCGAATGCGTGCTCTTGGTCTGGGTGCGCTCCGGCGTCAGCAGGTTGAGACAACCGCCGCGATCGACGGATTTTCCGGGCTCGCCCATCGGATCGTAGACCGCGGAGGATTCGTAGCCGTGGCACACACCGCGCGGCAGCCGCTGCGTCGGTAATGCCGCGCAGATCACCGCGCCGCGATCGTTGTAGACCTTGACCAACTGGTGTTTCTTGATGTCGCGCTCGATGGCGTCGTAGGCGTTAAGCCGGATCACCCAGTAATAATAGCCCTCCACGTTGACCCGATGGTCGGCGATGTTGAGCAGGAAGGAATCCTTGCCGTCTCCCTGGGTGTGGAAGCTGTATTTCGAATGCGGCGTCAGCAGCTGCAGCGGATAGCGCTTATAGAGATCTTCTGCATGCGGTCCCTCCCATGACGGCACGTATTTGACGATCGGCGGCCGCTCCGGATCGGCGAAGCGCTTGAGGCTGTTGCACTCGAACTCGAGCTTGCCGGACTGGGTCTGCAGGCCGCGCAGATAGTCGCCGTTATAGTCCGATGGCAGCGGCTGCGCCTCCGGCACGTCCTTCTTGCGGTTCTCCCAGAACCAGCGGAACGACACCGGCGCGCGCAGCTTTTCCTTTTCCGACGGCACCACGTAATAGCCCTTGCGGATGAAATCCTCCCAGCGCATCACCTTCGGCATGTCGGAGGCGTCGTAGTGACGCTTGACCCAGTCGAGTTCGTTCATGCCCTCGGAGAAATAATTGGCGAGGCCGAGCCGTTTGCAGATTTCGTTGAAGATCCAGTAGTCCGACCGCGATTCCCCGAGCGGCGCGATCGCCGGCGCCTGGAAAATAATGACGCGGTGGTTGAGCTGCTGCTGGCCGTGATGGCCGTAGCCGCCGAGCCCCGCCCACTCGCTGATGTCGACGCGTTCGAAATTGGTGCAGGCCGGCAGAATCACATCGGCGAACTTCGCCTCGCCCTCGAACCAGATCGACTGGTTGACCACGAATTCGAGATTGTCGGATTGATACATCCGCACATGGCGGTTGGTGTTGTTCATGGTGGAGAGAATCGAGCCGCCGTACTTGTACAGCATCTTGACCGGCGAATGGCCCGGCGCCGGATAGGAGAACTTCGCGAACTGGTGCTCGATCGATTTGCCGACCCAAGGATAACCCTCGGCCTTGCCGTCGAGGATCGCCTCCGGCATCCCGATGCGCGGAATCCGCTGGAAGCTTGAATTCATGGTCGGCAGCTGCGGCATGCGCTGATAGAGCTCGACCGGCATCGAGGTGTTTTCCAGGTCGCCCGACATGCCGCCGTCGGCATAGCCGGGGAAATAGAAATTGAAATCGATCGGGCAGCCCCATTGCAGATTGCCCATGTTGATGCCGAGCTTGCCCAGCCCCTGCATCGCCACCAGGCACACCATCACCCGCGCCCATTGAATGCCGGTCTGGTTGCGACAGGCGCCGCCGTGGCCGTTGCCCCAGCCGCCGGGCGCGAGATAGACGCGCTTGCGGCCCCATTCGCGCGCCAGCGCCCGAACGTCCTTGGCCGGAACGCCGGTTTCCTTTTCCTGCCATTCCGGCGTTTTCGCGATGCCGTCCTCTTCGCCCATCAGGTACGCCTGCCACTTGTCGAATCCGACCGTGTGGGTGCGCACGTAGTCCTTGTCGTAGAGACCCTCGGCGATCCACACATAGGCGATCGCCATCGCCATCGCGACCGACGTGGTCGGCTTCGGCGCGAACCACTTGCCCGGGAGGAACTGCGCCGAGGCGTTGTAGTGGGGATCGACGTGCACCACCTTGATGCCGAGCTTGGGGTTCTTCAGCCATTGCCGGCGCACGGTGCCTTCCTGCGCGCCGTAGGATCCGCTGGTGGTTTCCGGATCGGCCGACCAGAACACGATCATGTCGCAGTTCTGCAGACAGTCCTCGACGGTGCCGTAGGTTTCCGACTGGCCGACCCGCAGCGTATGGCCCCAATGATGCACCGCGCCCCAGTACCAGCCTTCCCAGCTGTCGGGATTGTGGTGCACGCGGGTGAAGCCGACCGCGTTGCTGAAGCGGAACAGCGCCGACAGATAATAGCCGATATTGCCCCAGGTATGATGGGAGCCGTGCGAGGTCGCCATCGCCCCCGGCCCGTGCTCGCGCTTCATCCGCTTGATTTCGCCGGACACCAGCGTGAGCGCTTCCTCCCAGGAAATTCGCACATAGCCGGATTTGCCGCGGTTCTGCGGATTGCGTTGTCCGTTCGGATCGAAATCGACCCGCTTCATCGGATAGAGCAGGCGATCCGGCGAATAGACGATGGACTTGGCGTTCTGCCCGTGCGGCGCCAGCGTGGTCTTGCGCGGCGGCGTCAGCTTCAGGCCGCGCGCCTCGATCGTCCACGGCTGCGGATCGCTGGCGTCGAAATCGATCGGCGTCATCCGCACGATTTTGCCGTCCTTGACGTAGACGAACACCGGGCCGCCATTGGTCATGTTGCAATAGCGCATGACCCCGCCGGCGAGCGGCGTGCCGAATCTCCACCCGGCGGTCTGCACCATCATGATGGTTTGCGCGAACCAGTTGGTGAGATCTTCGGCGCCCTCGACCGCGAGGTTGAAATCCTTCTGGGCGTTGATCTGATCGAGCCAGTTGATCGGCGGCATCAGCAGCGCGGCGCCGATGCTTGCGGTCTTGAATGACAGGATCACGTCGGCCTTCGGATGGATCCCGGGGCCCGACTTGACCTTGCCGTCGCGGATGGCGAACCAGCGGCCGATCTCTTCATCGCGCGCCTTGATCTGGGCGATGAGATTGCGCTCCCCGAGGCGCGCGCGGAACACCGGATGTTTCCACGCCTGATATTTGAGGGCTCTTGCCAGGCCGAACAGAATGATCCGGAATTTCAGTGTCGAGACCTGCATGTTCCCCTCCTCCCTGAACCCGTCCAGCCCCGGCTGGCGTTTAACCCGCCCCTTGGGGACGCGGACGGCCATGACCGTATTATGACAGTTTTTGCGGCAAAACGCTCGGCCCGATAGGCCTCAATGAAAGTTTCGCCCCTTGGGCATGACGGCCGCAGTCGCCACCGCTTCCGTTGGCGCTGGCGCCGGCTGAAGAAGGTCCGTGACCTCGCGTCGCGGGTGGCGCGGCAGTTTCCGCTGCGGCGGCGGCCGCTTGACCTCGTCCGCCCGCGCCAGCGCATCCGGCGCCTCATGGCGATCCGACAGCCGGGCCAAGAGCGGCGAGAGATCGTCGAGCCGGTCGGCAATGATGTGGACGACACCGGCTTCGTTCTGCAGCCTGCCGGTCACGCTGATCAGCCGGGTACCGAGCACCACCGGACGATAGGCCTCGAATATTTTCGGCCATACGATCACGTTGGCGATGTCGGTCTCGTCTTCCAGCGTCATGAAGATGACCCCGCTGGCGGTCCCCGGCCGCTGCCGCACCAGCACCAGCCCGGCGACGGTGACCCGCCGGCCGGAGGCGATACTGACGAGCTGCGAATGGCGCAGGATCCCGCGCGCTGTGAGGTCGGCGCGCAGGAACGAGACCGGGTGCGCCTTCAGCGACAGATGCAGGGTGCGATAATCTTCCACCACATGCTCGCCCGGCAGCATCGGCGGCAGCGCCACGTCCGGCTCGTGTTGCGGCATGACCGTGTGGGCAAACAGCGGCAGATCATCCTTGTCGCCCGATCGCCGCAACGCGCGCACCGCCCACAGCGCATCGCGCCGGTCGAGACCGAGCGAGCGGAAGGCATCGGCCTCCGCCAATTGTTCGAGTGCGGAGGGTTGCAGGCCGGTACGCAGCCACAGATCGCGGATCGAATCGAACCCGGCGTCGCGCCGGCTCGCAATCAGGAGAGCGTCGGCCTCGGAGAATCCGCTGATCTGCCGGAAGCCGATCCGCATCGCGTGCGTTGCGCGGATATCGTCTTTCATCGCGGCATGACGCGGATGCAGTCTTGCCCTTTGCGAGTCACCGGCGATGCCCTGAACACAGGACTGTTCCCTCCCCCCTTGCGGGGGAGGGGTAGGGAGGGGGGTGGCGACAATCGCCGCATTGAGAGACCGCACATCACGCGAGGCTTGCTCAGGTGCAGGAAGCTTTGAGGGACCGGAGCAACACGGAGAATCCTCGTACAGAGACCCCCCTCCCTGGGGGGAATGAACCCCCAAACATCGGCTTGAATGGTCGCAAGCGGGAGGGAGAACACGCGGCGAGCCCTCGACAAAATCCTCTGCACCCCGCTCCAGCGTGCAGTCCCAGTCCGAATGATTGACATCGACCGGCCGCACGTCGACGCCGTGCTCCTGCGCATCGCGCACGATCTGCGCCGGGGCGTAGAAGCCCATCGGCTGACTGTTCAACAAAGCCGCCGCAAACACGTCGGGATAGCGGCACTTGATCCAGGCCGAGGCGTAGACCAGGATCGCAAAGCTCGCCGCATGGCTTTCCGGAAAGCCATATTCGCCGAACCCCTCGATCTGGCGAAAGCAGCTTTCTGCGAAATCGCGCTGATAGCCCCGTTCCGTCATCCCGACGATGAACTCGTCGCGAAAGCGATTGATCGTGCCCATTCGTTTGAAGGTCGCCATCGCGCGGCGGAGCTTGTCCGCCTTCTCCGGCTTGAACCCGGCCGCGACGATCGCGATCCGCATCGCCTGTTCCTGAAACAACGGCACGCCGAGCGTTTTATGCAGGATGTCCCGCAACTCATCCGAGGGATAATCGACCGGATCGATTCCTTGCCGGCGCCGTAAATAAGGGTGCACCATTTTGCCCTGGATCGGCCCCGGCCGAACGATCGCGACCTCGACCACCAGATCGTAGAATTTCGCCGGCTTGAGCCGCGGCAGCATCGACATTTGCGCCCGGCTCTCGACCTGGAATACCCCGATCGAATCCGCCCGCGACAGCATGCGATAGATCGCGGCATCCTCGTCGCGAATCGATGCCAGGTCCTGCGAGACGCCGTAACAGGTCTTTAAAAAACCGAAGGCGCGCCGCAGGCACGACAGCATGCCGAGCGCCAGCACATCGACCTTGAGAATGCCGAGATCGTTGAGATCGTCCTTGTCCCACTCGACGACGGTGCGATCGTCCATCGCCGCGTTCTCGATCGGCACGATGTCGTCGAGGCGGTCGCGGGTGATCACGAAGCCGCCGACGTGCTGGGACAGGTGACGCGGAAAGTCGATCAGTTCCTGCGCCAGCGTGAGCGCCTTGGCGAGGCGCGGCTCCGACGGATCGAGGCCGAGGCCGCGCACCTCATCGGCCTGCGCCGTCTGCGTCGACCATCCCCATAGCGTGCCGGCGAGAGCCGCAACGGTGTCTTCGGACAGGCCGAAGACCTTGCCGACCTCGCGGATCGCGCTGCGACCGCGATAGCGGATGACGGTGGCGGCAAGCCCCGCCCGCTCGCGACCATAATGTTCGTAGATGTGCTGGATCACCTCTTCGCGTCGTTCGTGCTCGAAATCGACGTCGATATCCGGCGGCTCGCCACGCTCGGCCGAAACAAAGCGTTCGAACAGGAGATCGCCGTCCTTGGGATCGACCTCGGTGATGAACAGGCAATAGCAGATCGCCGAATTCGCCGCCGAGCCGCGCCCCTGGCAGAGAATGCCCTTCGAGCGCGCGAAGTCCACGATGTGATGCACGGTGAGAAAGAACGGCGCGTAGCCGAGTGCGCCGATCACCTCCAGTTCGCGATCGAGAGCGTAACGAACCGGCTGCGGTATGCCGTGCGGATAGCGCCGCTGCGCGCCGGCTTCGGTCAGCGCGACGAGCGCGTCCTGCGCGGTGGCGTAGCCTGCGGGAATTTCCGTCGGATAATTGTGGCGCAGTTCGTCGAGCGAGAACCGGCAGCGTTCGAGAAATCGCGCGGTCGCGGTCACCGCGACCGGCGCCTCGCGGAACAGACGCGCCATTTCCGCCGGCGGCTTGAGATGGCGTTCGGCATTGGCTTCGAGCCGGCGGCCGGCCTGCTCAAGACTGAGATGGTCGCGGATGCAGGTCACCACATCCTGCAACGGCCGGCGCTCCGGCGCATGATAGAGCACGTCGTTGATGGCGATCAGCGGCACGCGAACGTCTGCCGCGATCCCGGCGAGCCGCATCAGCCGGCGGGCATCATCGCCGCGATAGAGCATGTTGACCGCAAGCCACACCGAACGCGGCGCCGCCTGCGACAACCGCGCGAGCAGCAGCGCAAGCGCCTCGCCCCGCAGCAGCCGCGGCGGACAGACGATCAGGTTGAGCCCGGCGCTATGCCCGATCAGATCCGCAAGCGTGAGAATGCAATCGCCCTTGGGGGCAAGCCGCTTGCCGGCGCTGAGCAGGCGGGTCAGCCGGCCCCAGGCCGCGCGATCCTGCGGATAGGCGAGAATGTCCGGCGTGCCGTCGGCAAAGATCAGCCGGGCGCCGACCGCGAGCGTGAGGCCCGCCTCCTTCGCCGCCACGTGCGCGCGCACCACGCCCGCGACCGAGTTGCGATCGGCGATGCCGAGGCCGGCGAGCCCGAGCGCCTTCGCCTGTTTGACCAGTTCCTCCGGATGCGAGCCGCCATGCAGGAAGGAGAAATTGGTGGTGACGGCGAGTTCCGCATACCCAACCATGACATTGTTCACGCAAACAGGCCGTGCAGAAACCAGCGCGGTTCGGTGGTTTCACGCCCGTAGAGACCTTCGCGATAGACCCACACCCGCACGCCGGCTTTGCTCTCGATGCGGAAATAATCCCGCGTGAGGGTGCGGCCGTCTTCATCCCGCCACCAGTCCATCGCGATGCGTTCCGGCCCCTCGGCATGGGCGACATCGTGCATCATGCGCCGCCATTTGAAGCGCACCGGCGGCCCGTCCGGCACCTCGGCGATCGCTTCGATCGGTTCCGGGCGCGCGAACAGGCGGATCGGGCGCACCGACCCGAGACTGTCCTGCTCCATCACCTGCACGGTGGCCGCCGAGGTTTTCACCGCATGGGCGGGAACCGCGGCGATCGCGAATTCGGGAATATGGATATCCTGCGCCATCAGGCGCACGACCCGGCGCAGGCCGAAGCGGGCGCCCAGCCGGTCGATGAGATGGGCGAATTCGACATCGTGATCGGGGACAGCAAGACCGGTCTGCTGCGGGTCGCAGCGTTCCGCCACCAGCGCCGACAGCCGAACGACGTCGAACCCGAAACCGGGATCGCAGGCGTCTCCGACCGTCGCCAGTTTTTCCGCGAACAGCCGGCGCAGGCGGTCAACGTCGCGCACCGGCGCGCTGGTGCCGACCTCGATCCGGTAGACCTTGCCGTCGGTGCGAAACAGCGCCGCCTGCAACAGCCGCGCGCCCTCGCCGCGCCGCTCCAGCAGACGGTGGAGCTCGCAGGCCAGATGCGCGATGCTGCCGAGCACATCGCGTTCCAGCGCGATCGGTTCGGCGAAGCGCCGCTCGACCACATAGGGCGGCACCGGCAGCCGCGGCGTGATCGGCTCGTCCTCGCGCCCGAGCGCCTGATCGATGCGGCGGACGAGATCCTGGCCGAAGCGGGCAGCAAGCGGAGCGCGCGGACGATCGAGCACGTCGGCAATGCGCTTGAGGCCGACATGGGCGAGCGCTTCGACGATGCCCGGCGCCAGCCGCAACGCCGCGAGCGGCAACGGCGCCAGCCAATCGCGCGCAGCCCCGGCGGGGACGAGCGCCGAGCCGCTGTAATGCGCGACGCCCCAGGCGCAGCCGACGGTGTCGGCAATCGCCACCTGGACCTCGCAGCCTTGCGCATGGAGGCGCCGGACCAGATCGCGACAGAGCGCGGCTTCGCCGTCGAACAGATGCGCGCAGCCGGCCACGTCGAGAATGAGCCCGTCCGGCGGATCGATCCCGACCAGCGGCGTATAACGGTCGCACCAGTCGGCGACCGCGGCCAGCATGTGCTGATCGGCGTCGGGATCGGCATCCGCGCAGGCGAGATGCGGATACATGGCGCGCGCATCGGCGAGCGCCATGCCGGGGTTGAGCCCGAGGCGCGCGGCCTCCCCGTTGACGGCGGTCAGCCGCAACGCGGATTTGACCGGGGCGATGACGGCGAGCGGTGCGTCACGCGGCGCGCCCAGGCAGCGCGCGAGCCGATCGGTCGCGAGCCGCTTGAGCCACACCGAGAGATAGCGCCGGGGCGAGGAAAGCACGCTCATGATGATCCCACGACAAGGTCCAGCAGCCGCACGGGCCGCAACGGTTTTTGATCAGCGACAAGGCGAAGGTGGTGCGCCCGAGACCGCCGAAGCCATCGCGCACGCCGGCAGCGGACGCGACCTCCCAGCGCGTCGCCGATGCGCTCGCGGTGGCGCAAGGACGATGCCGCAACAACAGTCCGAGACCGCCGCCATCGCGCGCGGCGAGCGCTAGGCGGCGCGTCGCGGTGAGATCGACCGCGTCGTCATCCGCGATCTCGGCGACGACCGCCGCCACCGCCCGGCACTTGAGCGCTTCTTCCAGCGCCCACAGCACGTCGATGACGCGCGGCACCTGCACCACCAGCGCCAACGGCAGCCCGAACGATTCGATGGCATAGAGGGTGCCGGCCTCGAGGGCGGCATAATCGTGCTGGATCCAGAGAATTTTCCGGCCATCCCTAGTCAGATGCGTCGCGATCGCCGCGGCAAAACCGGTCACCGCGCCTTGATCCAGCGGTCGCGCCGGCTGCAACTCATGCACCGCCCCCAACGCCAATCCGCCCGCGAGCACCGCATCGATCCCCGGCACGCCGAGCGCCAGCCGATGCGCGGCTTGCGGCGGTCCAGGCGTCAGCAGCCGGCGCAGATCCAGCAGGGTGGGCAGGGGTTCGGCCATGGCCCGACGGCGCTCATTTCATGTTCGTGTTTTGTTCTACATGGATTCCGTGTTTTTAGGTCCCTGTCAAGCACCGCATTTTCTCTCCCGCAGGGCAGCGAGAGAGCATGTCTTTATCGCGCAAAATCGGTATTTCAGCACATCATTCTTATTTAGCCGGCCATATTGCCTCCGGACAGATAAATAATTCTATTCCTGCTACCGATCCCTCTGCATGGTCATTATAAGTATGCGCCCAACACCGCCCGCGGAGACGCCCCGCCTGTCCCTGGACAAGCTGTCCGCGGATTTTTGGGTCACCATTGCCGCCTTCCTGCTGATCACGCTCATTCTCGTGCGGCCCTGGCTGCCCATCTGAGGTCTCCATTTTCATGACCACCTCCCCGATCCCGAAGACCGCGCCGTTCGCCGAAGAGGAGATCGAAATCCTCAATCGCGTGGTCGGGCCCGCGACCGCGATCCAACGGGCGTGGCTTGCCGGATTTCTGGCCGGACTGGATGCATCCTCGATCTCCGCTCAACCCGCCGCCCCCGCGCGTCCGGCCGAACCGCTGACCATCGTGTTCGCAAGCGAATCCGGCAACAGCGAACGGCTGGCGAGCGACATCGCCAAGGCCGCGCGCAAACAAGGCTTCAAGCCCAGCATCATCGACATGGCCGATCTTGATGTCGCGACGCTCGCGGCCGCCCGTCGCCTGATCGTGATCGCCGCGACCTGGGGCGAAGGCGATCCGCCCGCCCGCGCCGCCCTCGGCTATGCCGATCTCATGGGCGACAAGGCGCCGCGCCTCGACGGCGTCGAATTCGCCGTGCTCGCGCTCGGCGACACCGCCTATGTGGAATTCTGCGCCGTCGGCAAGAAGATCGACGAACGCCTGGCCGCGCTCGGCGGCAAACGCATCGCCGACCGCGCCGATCTCGATCTCGATTTCGCCGAGCCGGCGGCGCGCTGGATCGAATCCACCTTGCATACGCTCGCGCCCGATCGCGGCCGCGTCATCGCCGTCGATTTCGGCGCCAAGGAATCAGCTGCAAAATCATCGGCCGCGAATCTCGACATCGTCGAGGCTGAGGTCAGCGACCACATCAATCTCAATTCGTCGCGCTCCGACAAGCAGACCATCCACCTCGAACTCGCCTTCGACGGCGAAGCCCCGCCCTATGTGCCCGGCGATTCCCTCGATCTCTATCCCGAGAACGATCCGGTCGCGCTCGATCAGTTTCTCAAAGCGGTCGGATTGACCGTGGACAATCCGCTGCGCGACGAACTCAAGACCGCGCGCGACATCACCACCCTGTCGGTCAAGACCATCGAGACCTTCGCCGCTCTTGGCAACCATCCCGAAGCCAAGGCCCTGATTGAGTCGGGCGAAGCGCGCTCCTGGATCGCCGGACGGCAATTGATCGATCTCCTGGAGGCATTTCCGACCGGGCTGTCGCCCGATCAGATCCGCAGCCTCACCCGCCCGCTCGCGCCGCGCGCCTATTCGATCGCGTCATCGCGCCGCGAGGTCGGCGAAGAAGCCCACCTGCTGATCTCCGCCGTCCGCTATGAAAGCCATGGCCGCCCCCGCCAGGGCGTCGCCTCGACCTTCGTCGCCGACCGCTTGAAGAAGGGCAACAAGGTCCGCGTCAAGCTGCGGCCGAACCGGCATTTCGGCCTGCCCGCGGCCGACCGCGACATCATCATGGTCGGGCCCGGCACCGGCATCGCGCCATTCCGCGCCTTCACCCAGGAACGCCGCGCCGATGGCGCCACCGGGCGCAGCTGGCTGTTCTTCGGCGACCGCCACTACACCCATGATTTCCTCTATCAACTCGAATGGCAGGACGCCCTCGCGGACGGCTCGCTGACCCGCATGGATGTCGCATTCTCCCGCGACACGCCGCACAAGGTCTACGTCCAGCACAAGCTCTGGGACCAGCGGCGCGATCTCGTCGATTGGCTCGACAACGGCGCGTCCTTTTATGTCTGCGGCGACGCCAAGGCGATGGCCAAGGACGTGCGCGAAACCCTGGTGCGGGGGTTTTCCGACGTGAAGGCGCTGTCGCCCGACGCGGCGGAGCGCGCGGTGCAGGACCTCGAACGCGGCCGCCGCTACCTGCAGGACGTTTACTGACGTAAGCTCCGGCGGATACACGATTTCGAATCGCGACATGAAAGTCACAAGCGCACCACGGGCTCAATTTCACCTCTCCCCGGCGGGGAGAGGTCGGCGCGCATCGCGCGCCGGGTGAGA
>Ga0265342_10000327_pt1 | contig 53607 bp, 58 predicted proteins | sample 4CB327metaG_FD_203125 | JGI IMG/M metagenome (GOLD analysis project Ga0265342, IMG submission 203125) | Rhizosphere microbial communities from Carex aquatilis grown in University of Washington, Seatle, WA, United States - 4-CB3-27 metaG | ecosystem: Host-associated > Plants > Roots >... | reverse complement strand
TGGTTTTAGCACCTTACAAAATAACAGGTTCTTTGAGTTATGGAGCATTTTCTTTTACGCCCCTATTTGTCGCACTTGTGATTACAATCTACTGTGGGTAAGCGGTTGTGGCAGGCAAAAAAAATAAGGCGGAAAACCGAGGTCTATAGTTTTGATATGAAGTACAGGTCCCCCATGCTTCCCGCCTTTTTTGTACGGATCTTAGCCGGGTTAAATTTTAAAAGAACAATGTTCCGTTTGTCCAACCGATCCGTACACTTAGGATATACCATATAGCTTCTACTAAAAACAAGTAAAAATGAATAAAAAATGCTAACTTTTGTAAGCGTTTACATTCTGTTTCGCTTTCGTTTTGCATGCAAAACTCTTAGCTACGCAGCAACAAATTTGCAGAATGCCGCTGCGAAGCCACTAAGGGCGTAGCAGGGCTTATACTGTTTAGATATGTATGCCAGGCTTAAAGTGGGTTCCTGCAAGGTTTTCCTGGGGCTCAAGCTCCTGGACCCAGCCATCTAATTCGAGATCTTCGATGTAATTGCATATCTCTTCGTATTCGTTTTGGTCGACCTTACGGTTGATTTCGGGATGTTTCTGAGCGTTGTGATAAGGCTGGTATTGGAACATGATGCTAGTTTTTGCGCCGGGGGTGTTATCTTTTATCCAGCGTAAAATATTTTTTGACGCGCAAAGTTGCCCGGGCAAGACCAAATGACGGATGATAAGGCCGTGGGTTATCTTGCCTTTCCTGATTATCACTTTCGGCTGCTGCTGGTACATTGCTTTGGCGCCAGCGAGTGCGTATTGTGGGTATTGGGCGGCGTTGGAATATTTTTGTGCGGTTTCATTATCGATATATTTGATGTCCGTCAGGTAAATGTCTACAAGCGGTTCGATCGTCTTGATGATGTCCGGTTTCTCAAATCCGGAAGTATTGTAGACTACCGGCAGTTTTAATCCGTTTTTAAAGGCTATAGCGCAGGCTGCGGCAATTTGGGGTAAAAAATGTGTAGGCGTGACCAGGTTAATATTGTCGGCGCCGCAGTGTTCCAGCTTTAATATCAGCTTTGCCAATTCGTTATCATCAAATGGCGTTCCGTTAAGCGTATGGGAAAACTTATAGTTTTGGCAATAGCCGCAGCGCAAGGTACAGCCGGAAAAAAATATTGTGCCGCTCCCGCCGCGTGCGCTTATCCCCGGCTCTTCTCCACGGTGCTTAAAGGCGGTATAAGCGATTGCGTTTGCCGGCGCTTTGCAGTATCCGGCTTCACCTTTTGTCCGGTTAACTGCACACTCTCGCGGGCATAGACCGCAATGTATGAGGTGTGCTTTCAGCGTATCGGCGGTAGCTTGAAGTTTTTTTATTGATTTACTTTTTTGCATCGCTTATTTGCGTACGGTATATTTCGCGTATTTCAAGAAAGATGTTTTTATATTTATCGGTGCGATAATCCGGGAAGGTCGTTGAGTGGTCATGAAAGCCTTTTGCGTGGTAATTTAATGTTATCTCGGCGAATACCCCGCTGCCTAAGTAAATGCGATGCGAAAAGTCTTTGGTGGTGGTTAAAACTAATTTTGCTTCATTGAGGTATCCGGGATCGATGTTGATCCGGCGTAAATTGCCTACGGCGAATTTTCGTTCCAGTTTAACGCAGAAATGTTTTATCTTGATAAAGGCCCCAGGGTCTTGGAGTTTCTTGAAGGATATAAAACGGCGGATAAGATCCTTCCCCATTTCTTTTTCATAGTAATCGGTAAAGTTAAAATCAATCGCCGCGCTTTCTACATCGATTGCCCCAAATTTTTTTTCCAGAACAGCCAACGCTTTAATATATACGGTATTATCCTTGAAAATGAAGCCGCAGATAAATTTTACTTTCAACGGGGATTGGAATTGAAGCATTATTCTTCGGAAGAAGCGTGGCTGTTTTCCAGGTGCAAGTGGTTGGCCAGGATCTTTCGGTCATGCTCATTCATGTCATTGAAGAAAATGCCGATATGGTAAGCATGATGGCCGTTATTTTTAACATATTCCTTGCGGACAACAACCCCCTGGCAATTGATCTTTTTTACGCTTTTTTTACCGGATTTTTTTTGTGGTACCAGGATGATGATGTTTAGCTTGGTCATCGGCTCGATCGGCTTATCTACCGAGCAATAAACGCCGGTGGAGCTAATATTTTTGGTTTCAGTTAAGATATCATATTCGTTGTCGGTAAGCTTTAGCGGCAACGAGGTGACGATGCGTGGGCTTCGGCGTCTATCTTCCATAGGGTTATTCGGCCTTCTTTTCTTCTTTCTTGGCTTTGTGGCCGGCGAAACAGCCTTTACCGCAAAAATAATCATTATTACGATAGTACCACGCCACACGTTTTAGCGATTTACCGCACTTGGCGCACTTTCTTCTTTTTAAATCCGATTTGCTGCTCATGTTATACCTGTTTTTTTAATGGTTATTGAATGGTGCTAAGCAATTTCGAGAGCGCTCCGTTATGGGCTTTGCTGACTTCAAGAAACTCCACGCCGGCCGTGTAGCGGTCGGAAACCCTTTCCTTATTGCACCACGCTACTCTTGCTTTTATCTCAACCACCCGGTCGATGATATTCAGATGTATTTTAATAATGTTCCCTTTGGGGATAAAGTTTTCAACGATGATCTTTGCCCCGCTGCCGCTTAAGTCTTTACTGACCGTACAAAAATAACTATTGTCCGGTATGAGGTCGCATTCTACCGGAAAAGATATGTCTGTTCGGGGGCTTTTTCTTTTTTCGTCAAAATTCATACTTCTATTTTATTTTTGTGTTACTCTTAGATAATAACATATTGTTATTGCTTTGTCAATCAAACCGAATAAAAAGAAAAGTTATAACATGCTCTGGTTTAAGCTGTTGTGGAAGCGACATTGAGAGCTTTAAAGATATCGAGCGCTTCCTCGACTTTTTCTTGTGATATATCGCTGCAAACCTCCACCTTGCCTATCTGGTTTAATAATACCATGCGTACTTTTCCGGCGATAAATTTCTTATCATACTTCATCGTTTCGTAAAAATTATTTTGTGCTGTGGCGATTGTCACCGGCAGGGAAAATTTTTTAAGGATCGCGATGACTTTTGAGAGTTCTCTGGGCGTACATTTACCCAGGATGAGTGATAAGTTTGTGGCGTAGACCATGCCGATCGCGATCGCTTCGCCGTGGGAAAGGCTTTTATACTGCGTTGATGCTTCGATCGTGTGGCCGAAAGTGTGGCCAAAATTAAGGATCGTCCTCAGCCCTTTTTTTTCTAAAGGGTCCTGGGCTACGATCTTGGCTTTGATCGCGGCGCAGGCAATGATGATCTTGAGCATGGCGGTATTTTCTGCGGCCATGATCTTTTTGTGGTTGGTATCTAAGAAATGAAAAAGTTTTTTGTCACGGATAAGTCCGTATTTGACCGCTTCGGCGACGCCTTGGGCGATTTCCCGCAAAGAGAGTGTTTTAAGAAAATCGATGTCGATGAATACCGCTTTAGGCTGGCAGAATGTCCCCAGAATATTTTTTGCTTCTTTTAAGTCGATCGCGGTTTTTCCACCGATCGATGAATCGATCTGGGCAAGAAGCGTTGTGGGGATCTGAATATAAGGCGTACCCCGTTTGTAGATCGACGCGGCAAAACCGGTTACGTCGCCTACAGTCCCGCCGCCTAAGGCAACAAAAAAAAGCTTTTTACCCTGCCCCTCTGCTTTTATCGCCTGGGCTGTTATGGCAAAAAGGTTTTCGCGGGTTTTGGCCTCTTCTCCATCGGGTAAGACCACAAATGTACTGTCAATTGCGCCGAGATGCTTTTTTATTTTTTTTGAATATAATCTGTGTACCGTACTGCATGTTACGATGATTGCGCTATTGCCTAATTTAAGCGCCTTGATATATTTGTTTAAGCCGCCGATGGTCCCTTTGTCGATATAAATGTTATAAGGAGTTTCCTTTAATCTTACAGGTATCACTTTCATGATATTTGCCCAAAACCTAAATATTTAAGGGTTATATTCACAATCGGATTGATCATCATATCGAGCTTGCCGGTCAACGAGAGCGCCAAAAGCAGGATGATCCCGTAAATCTGCAATTGTAAATAGTTATGGTATACCCTAGCCGGTAAAAGCGCGGCGATCACTTTGGAGCCGTCCAACGGCGGTATGGGGATAAGATTGAATACCGCAAGGATCACATTGGTCACGACTGCCCAGGCCAACATCGTGGAAAATATTGTAGCAGGAATGATTTTTATTATAAGGGTCATGATTATAGCGGCGGCGATATTGGACAATGGGCCGGCAGCACCGACCAGCATTATGTCCCGCCGGGGATTTTTAAAGTGATAGGGGTTTATTGGTACCGGTTTAGCGTAGCCGAAAGGCACGCCGATGATTTTAAAAAGTAATATCGGTAAAAGTATGGTGCCAAAAAGATCGATATGCTTAAGCGGGTTGAAAGTCAGGCGCCCCGCATCCTTGGCGGTCGGGTCACCGAGCCGGTAAGCGGCTATTCCATGAGAGAATTCATGTAAGGTTATGGACATGATGGCCAGAATGAAGAAAATCACTGTTGACATCAGTTAATCGTTTTTAGGGACGAATTAACGCGATAAAGATAATTTTTAGCGGTTTGTACGGTTTGGTAATCCAGCTTATTTTGCATGGCATAGTGGTAATAGGGTAATTTTGTTTTAGCCTGCACTGCGTTTTGAGCGATATCCAGGATTATGGCCGCGCTGATAAGGTCGCTGGCGTCGATTTTTTTAAGAAGTTGTTTGACGCGTTCCTTATCATTCTTAGCCAATTCACCAAGTACGGTAATAAGGCCGTATACCGTTGGTTTATCGGTATCTTTGTTGGCGTAGAGCTCAAGATCGTCGGCGATCTGCGGGCCTTTTGCGATCAATTGTTTTTTCGCGTTTTCGCGGATCTTCAGGTCATTGACCGATAGCTGTTCGATCAATGCGTCGATTTCCTGGGATGTTTTGTGTATCTTGATGAATTTTTTATTTACCCAGCCTGCGCCAAAAGGGTAAGCGGAGACTTTATACCACTCCCCTTGTTTGCCGATGATCGTTACGACATCGTTGATCTGTGCTTTTCCTACGACGTAGGCGTCGGCGGCCGGGCTAAGGCGCAAGTTTAATGTGGTTGCGTTGACCTTGCCTTTTTTCGGGCCGATCGGATCGATATATTTTGTGGCGACATAAGCTTTGAATGATTGCGGCAATAGCACCTTGTACCAATCGAATTTTTCCCCGGCAATCACGATACGCGTACCTTTAGAAAGCGTGCACAGCGACTGAGACATCACTGTCGAGTCGCTGCGCACGTTGATGTCATTGCCAACAGCGTCGCCGGTCTTCTCCTGGGCAAATGCGCTTAAGGAGAACAGCATTAATAAACTTAAGGTGTAACTTAAGTGCTTCATTTTTTGCTTTTTGCGGCGGCAGCGGCGGGTGCTGCGGCGGCAGCCGGTGCGCCGTCTTTCTTTTCTTCAGCTTTTTCTTTGACCTTTTTCACGGTCTTGAGCTTCATTGCCTTGATCTTAGGCAGCCCCAAGACTTTACCGTTTTCCGACCATTGTCCTTTCTCTTTCAGCCATTTAATTCTTTCAGTGCGCTTCATTACTGAGCGCGATGAAGAAGATTTGTCTGATTTGCGTAACGAAGAATGTATACCCATGTCAAGCCTCCTTAAAGTTTTTTAAGAATGCAATCTTTGTAGCGCTTTTTAAGCGATTGCATGCTGTTTTTTGCTTCATTTTCATTGTGGTATTCACCGACTAAGATAACAATAAATTTACCTTTTTGGGCTAATTGTACCTGGTAACCGTTTTGCTCTAATTTTTTGGCTTCGGCTTGTGCCGGTTCTTTGGCCGCATAACTTGCCAACTGGATCGTATATTTTTTTCCGCCGGCGTTATTGTCGCTGATAATAAGCGCTGGTGACGGCGTAATTCTTTTTGCGGTTTGTGCCGGAGCGGAAGCAGCCTGCGCCGGTGCAGATTGTAATAATCTTGCCTGAGCCATGGCCGGGTGCTGGATAACCGCCGGCAGGACAACGGGCTTGGCCGGTGTTTCATCGGCTAAGGAGTCGATCTCAGCATCTTGTTGTGAGTCGTGTTGGGCTAAAAGCATTTGGCGTTCTTTTTCAATATTTTTATAAGCGATCTTTCTGCCCTTCTCGACACCGAGGGAAAAAGCCAGGATAAAGAGGAGCAAGATCACAACCGACATTAAAACCGCTGTGTCCAGCGGCAAGATCAGCGAGCGCCGGTTTGCCTTGCCTTTATCATGGTCGTCACCACCGAATAGATGTAATTGTGTTCCTCTCATTGTTTTTATTATAGGTTTTTTATGAAAAAAATCAATCCTTTAGCAACATGATTTTAAGTATTGGCGTATATTTTTTCGTTGCAATATTTTCAAGAATGCATCGGTGATCTTAGGGTCGAATTGTTTACCGCGTTCTTTTTTTAATTCTTCGATTATCGTTAAGATGTCTTTTTTCTTTTTGTACGGCCGGCCGAAATACATCGCGTCAAAAGCGTCGAGTACCGCTAAGATCCGTGAACCAAGGGGGATCTCCTCTTTTTTTAGTTTTGCCGGGTAGCCGGTGCCGTTGTAACGCTCATGGTGATGCAGGATGATCGGGATCGCCGGCTTTAAGAATTCCAGGTTCTTGATAAGCTCCACCCCTTCGCGCGGGTGTTTCATGATCGCTTTGTACTCATCATGCGTTAAGTTGTTTTTTGTTAAAAGTTTGGTAGGTAACTGAATCGCTCCGGCATCATGCAGCATCGATGCGTATTCTAAGGAGCGCAACTCGGTCTGAGTAAGGCGCAGCTCTTTACCTAAGACCTTGATGAGCCGGGATACGGTTTTGGTATGCAAGTAAGACGTGGCGTCATATTGCTTGAGCATATTGTTTAAGGCTTTGATCGAATTCATCACGGTCTTATGCTCTTCTTTGTAGAGTTGGAAAATTTTTAAGCCCATTGCGACTGATTCCGAAAGGGATAGGAACCAGCGGCGTTCGATATCGCCGAAAGGTTCTTTGCCGGGGTTGCGTTTAACATAGATCGCGCCTAAGGTCTCAGAAAAAACGAACATATGTACCATGCGGTTGTCGGTCGTGATCGCTTTTTCCTGTTTTAAGATCTCTTTCTCACGGCGGGAAAGGATCGATATTCCGCCTTTTCTGATTTCGACATGATTGTTCTCGAGTTTAGCCTTAATAAAAGGGTGAGAGTTGACATGTTTGCAGACAACGATCACCTTGTCGGCAGAGAGTGCGGTCTTAAAGGTCTTGCAAACGCCGGCGGCAAAATTTTTAATATCCAGCGAAGATGTGGTAAGCCGGTAGATCGTATGCGTTGAAGAAAATATATCTTTATATTTTTTCATGATTTTTTAAGGCCGGCAGTTAATTCTTTCCATAATGTGCTTAAACATTGGGGTATTACCTTGGTGTTGGCAACAACCGGCATGAAATTTGAATCACCTTTCCAACGGGGAACAAGATGTAAGTGTAAATGTTTGGCGATCCCGGCGCCGGCAAATTCACCGAAGTTGGCTCCCATATTAAAGCCATGCGGTTTTAATATTTTACGGCACAAGCTCATAGACCGCTTTAATGTATTGTTGATATCGATGATCTCCTGATCGTTTAACTTTTCCCATTGGGCGATGTGCCGGTATGGGATGACCATAAGGTGCCCGTTGTTATAGGGGTAAGAATTTAAGACACCAAAACAATATTCCGAACGTAAAAAAATATGGTTTCTCGCGTCGGCCTTCTCTTTTGCCATGCGGCAAAAAATACAGCCGGGTTTTTTGGGTTTTGTTACGTAATCAAGGCGCCATGGCGACCACAATCTATCCAAGGGTGATGATCCTCCGCTTGATTTTTTTCCCCGTGACCTCTAACATGCCATAGGTGCGCTGCAAGGCAAAGATCTTATCGGTCGGTGAACCGGGGTTAAAATAGATCTTGCCGTTTTCTTCGATATTGCAGGGCATATGTGAATGGCCAAAAACAAAGATGTCGATACCGGCATATTCTCCGGCGAATGTTTTTTTTACGTACTCTATAACATTGGCCGGAGTGCCGTGGCCATGCGTAAGGGCTACGGTTATTTCACCTAATTTTATTATCTGTTTTTGCGGTAATTTTTGGGCGACTAAGTCGTCGTCCATATTGCCGCACACGGCATAAGTCGTGGTCAGCTGTGAAAGGCGCTCAAAGACTTCGTAATCGATCATATCTCCGGCATGCAGGCAGCAATCCGCCTGGCGCGCTTCCTCTTCGATTTTTGCCGGGAGAGCCTTGGCCGCAACCGGGATGTGTGTATCTGAGATCACAAGGACCTTCATTATTTATTTCCTGATGGGAGCAACGGTTTGTTGTATATTTTAAGGAGTTGATTTACTTCGTTGATATCCCAACTGATCAACTTATGGTTCTTGGCGGCTAAACGGACCGTATCGCTCATATTGCCGAAAGAAACAAATACTTTTTTAATGCCCTTGCCTTTGATGCGGTCGCTTTTTTCGGCAAAAGAGAAAATATCCGAATCCTGAGCCGGGCCTTCTTTCACCCCCATAAAGATGATCTCTTTGCCTTCACCCACCATGATTTTCGTTTCGGCATCATCGGAAACGATCTTCGTCTTAGCCATTGCGCATAAGCGGTAATTGTCTTTACCTAAAGATATCGTGTCATTCTTGAAGGATTGCAAAAGGTCAAGCATTACCGCAACGCCGTTCTTTCTTGTCCCGAGCGCATAGGCGCTGATATAATTTTTCATATTTTCGGTATAGGCTTTTAAACGCACGCGATCGTCGCAGATATTCAGGTAATATTTAAAAATATTTGCTGCCCAAAAGCCAAAAAGCCGGTCGCGTACCTTATAAATCGTGCCGTTATTAATAATATATCCCTGTTCACAAAGTTTTATTAAACGGCCTTCCAGGCTGCGGTTATCGCAGATATTGAGGGAAGCGAGCTCTTGCTTGCGCAAATAACCTTCGCAGATGGCGCTTAAAATCCGTAATGTAGCCTGAGGTATTTTGTGGGTTTCGTTTATTACGGCAATATTACGTAAAAATTTCTGATGTAAGTAGGTTTGCTTATTGTAGAGGGTTTTATTGATATTATCCAGAAGCAGGCTTTCCTCGGTTTTTTGCGTATTATGAGAAAAATTAGCTAAGACATGCTGGTAGTAAAGGGTGTTGCCGTCGAGAATATCTTCTAAGAAAGTTGTCATGAAATCTGATGGTACGATCGGCGCCAGACGGCCCTTTATATGATGGCAATTCTCCGTGAACAACCCATCGCTCAAGTCGATTTTTTCGAAATTACCGAAAAGGAGGTTTAATTCGGTAGAAATTATTTTAGCGCTGGCTTTTTCCGATGATGTAGCAAGAGTGACCATGCATTGGCGTTGCAGGATTATAAATTTTGCAAAATCTTCAAAACAGCAGGGGAAAAGTTCCTGCATCTCATGAAATTGTTCGATCACCCAGAGGCAGCGCAAATTGCTTTCGGTGATGAAGGTATTTATTGTTTCGGTAAGGTCAAGAAAATCAATCGAAGCTTTTTGAAGCGCTTGTTTGATCGTAGCGATAGTCTTTGGCAGCGTGCCGGCGGCGGTGTTGATCAGGCCGTCGAGGTCGGCGCAAGGCAAGTCGCCCAGTAAAGAATAGATTACATGTTTAAAAAACATTTTACGGTCGGTATGCGCGGCGCAAGTGCGGACGATCTTGGTCGACGGGATTGTTTTTCCTCCCAGGTAAGCATCTAAAAGGTGCGATACCTCTTCTTCGTCATGGGCGAAGATGGCGACATTTTGGCGGTAGCCATTGATAAACGAATCGATGCGTTTATCCAGTATCGTCAGTTTTATCTGATTTAAATCGTTTGGTTTCATTTTAAATAGCGTAATGGGTTATTGGGTGAATAATTTTTCCGTATTTCAAAGTGCAGGATCGCTTCCCGGCCGCTGCTTAAGGCGACTTGTGCGATCGAATCTCCCTTTTTTACTTGTGTGCCCTGGTGCGGTAAGATATTTTTAAGGTTTGCGTAAATCGTATAGTAGTTATTCGCGTGATGCAGGATGATTGTTTCGCCCCACCCTTTAAGATAATCGGCAAAGATCACTTCCCCATCACCTGATGCTTTTACTGATTCACCGGCTTCGGTGCGGATATTTAATCCGTCATTAGCCAGGCCGTTGATATTCGCGCCGAATTGGCCGATAACCTGCCCCTTCACCGGCCAGATAAATGTTCCGGTGCTGCGGAATGATTCTAGCCCCTGGGAATATTGTGATTTTGGTATGAGCAGGGTTTGCCCGGGGATGATCTGCCGCGGACTGGTGAGATTATTTGAGTCTAATATCGCTTGTGCTGTAATATTGTATTGTTTGGCGATTTGCCAGATAGTTTCGTTATATTTCACTTTGTGATAAAAAGCATTGCCGGGAGTGGTGATATATTGTTCACGGGCGCGCAATTGAGGGATTGTTGACGGTTGGCTTACGGGCGCGGCCGGCGGCGGATAGTCGATCGGCGCGCAAGCGCAAAATAAGCATATAAATGATAAATATAATAAAAACACAGCGCACTCCTTAGTGCAGATAAAACCTTTTAGTATCTTAACTCAAAAATCCGAAAATTCAATGGTTAAACCATCGCTTTCGGATCAAAAAAACATAAAAAGCGGGCGATCGGAATCGAACCGACGTGTCAAGCTTGGGAAGCTCGCATTCTACCATTGAACTACGCCCGCGAATTAACTTTTAATCCAAAAGGAAAAAGTCAAAACTTAGGAAAACTACTAATTTAAAGAGCTGGCTTTTAGGCACCTTAGTTTTTACTTTTGCCCTTTGCCTTTTTACTTTTTGTTGAAGCCCATTACTTTCTCGATCCCGGAATTCTTGATGACCACATGGTTAACGCATACCGCCGGTACTACCGCGACATCATTGCCGTCGATATGATTTGTCGTGATATATAGGATATCTTCCATTAATTTCATATACTTAGTCGTATAAACAATTCCGTTATCGAGCATGACTTCGGCAAACTCATTTTGGTTGTTTTCCAGGTAATTAATCACGCTCTGCAAGGATGCCGGTTCCATTTATTTATTTTACTTCAAAAGGTTGCATTTTTCCACGATTTTTAACGCGCAATAATCTCCGCACATCGAACAGATGTTTTCGGCGGAATTTTTCGACCTACGGTACTCACGGGCCTTTTCTTCGTCCAAAAGGCGGGGGAATTGGTTTTCCCAGTCGCGCCGCGAGCGGTATAGGGACAATTCTTTATCGCGTTCCCACTCGTCTTTAAAGCGGATCACATCTACGCTATGGGCGGCGATCTTTGAGGCGATCGTGCCGTTTTTAATATCTTCGATCGATGGGTGGCGCAAATGCTCGGCCGGTGTGACGACACAGAGAAAATCGGCACCGTTCATCGCGGCGATCGCTCCCCCGATTGCGCCGGTAATATGGTCATAGCCGGCGGCAATATCCGTGGGTAACGGCCCTAAAACATAAAAAGGTGCATCATGGCAGATCTTTTTTTGTAAGTGCATATTGTGGGCGATTTCGTCGATACGGATATGCCCGGGGCCTTCTACCATCGCTTGCACGCCGGCTTTGCGGCAACGCGTGACCAATTCGCCTAAAACTTTAAGTTCAAAGATCTGGGCGTAATCGGTCGAGTCGGCGATCGCGCCAGGCCTAAGCGCATCGCCTAAGCTTATGGTGATATTGTATTCGCGGGCTAATTCCAATATTTTATCGAAATTTTCGTAAATCGGATTTTCTTTGTTGTTTTCGTAGATCCAGCGGGTCAAAACAGCGCCGCCGCGACTGACAATGCCGCCGGTGCGTTTTTTGATTTTTAATTGTTTGACGGTTTTCATAAGAATCCCGGCATGCAAAGTAAAAAAATCAACGCCCTCCTCGGCCTGGCACTTTAATACATCCCAGATATCATCAAAGGTTATTTTGGTCAAATCGCCTTTTCGGTGTTCTACTTCGGATACGATCTGGTACATCGGTACCGTGCCTACCGGCACGCTCGAGGCGGCGATGATCGCACGCCGTACCGCGTTTAAATCTTTGCCGACGCTTAGGTCCATCACGGTATCGGCACCGGCTTTTATGGCGACGGCTAGTTTTTCCAGCTCCGATTTTAAATCCGGGTTGGCGGTTGACACGCCGATATTGGTATTGATCTTTACTTTTAAACCTTTACCGACGGCGCAGGGGGTTTTAACTTGGCGCCGGTTGTTCTGGGTGATCACTGCCCGGCCGTGTTTCAGCTGAGCGGTAAGAAATTTTGCTGAAACCTTTTCTTTTTTTGCTACTTCCTGGATGAAACTTTTTTTAAACATTCTTTGATCTCTCTTATTGTTTGTTTCGGGTCTTTGGCCAGCAATAAAGCCCGGCAAAAGGCCGCGTTATTTATTTTGTAGTTCCGCAAAGCTTGTATATTATACAAAGTTATTCCGCCGATGGCAAATATAGTTTTTTGCGCGGCTTCGACCATCTTCTCTATCTCTTTGGGTACGATTGAATTTAAAAGCGGTTTAGTGGCGGTCCGGAATATCGGCCCGACGCTGGTATAATCGACGGCTTCTTTCTGAAAGCGTAAGGTATCAAAGCTCGAGTGGCAGGTTTTGCCGATGATCTTCTTTGCGCCTAAGATCTTGCGCGCTTCATCTACCGGGATATCGGTTTCGCCCAGATGCAGGCCGTCGGCATCCGATAAGTAGGTAATATCGGCACGGTCATTGACGATAAAGATCTTTTTGCGTTTTTTTAAGATCTTGGCCAGTTTTTTAGCTACCGTCAAAAGTTCGCCGTCCTCCATCTCGTGATCGCGTAATTGAAAAATATCTACACCGTGTTTGGCGAGCTCATCGGCTTTGGCAAAAATATCGATCTTATGCGGCTTGGTCACCTCGGTATCGAGAATGGCGTAAATAGCATGGTTTATTTTAAACATGGGGTGAAGCCGGCCGTTAAAATCCGGTGCAGGCGCCGTTTGCGGTGTTTTTACCGCTCTCGAGGATATATTGGGTGCCGTTGCCCATGGTCGTATAGTAATCATCCCAATTGCGCCCGGTCGGGTGCTTAGGGAGTTTATCGGAGTTTAAATATGGTACAAACGATGGGTCGGCAAGCGTCGGCGGGTAAGTGGCGGTACCGGCGATCGCCGCTTTTGAATAATACGATGAAAGCGCGCCGCGTATGGCATCGATGCTGCCGTAACAATTAGCGCGTTGAGCATCTTTTCGGAAATTCATGCGCGGGATGACGATTGCGGCCAGGATCATAATGATCACGATCACGACGACTAACTCGATAAAGGTCATGCTTTTTTTCATACCGCTAAAATACCCATGCGTTAATTGTATATTTGTTTTCGGTTATGTCAATCATTTCGCCTTGACCATGATCTTATCCGAGGTGATCTTGCCGTTGGGGATGATGATCAAAATGTCATTGTCACCCGATAAGATCGTATTGAAGATCTGTATCTCCTTGACGATGCCGCTTGCGCCGTCTACATCTATCCTATCCCCCACCTTAAAGGGGTGAAAAATTACGATCATTACTCCGGCGGCAAAATTAGATAGTGCTCCTTGCATAGCCATGCCGATCGTCAAGCCGGCGGCGCCGATAAGGGCAACGAACGATGTGGTCTCGACTCCCAGCTTATTCAATGCGGCGATAAAAGTGAAGATCAGGATCATGAAGTAGGCGAGATTCTTTAAAAAATTAACTAAGGTGGCGTCGAGCTGCGATCGGTTGAGCGCTTTTTCGGTAAGCTTGGCGGTAATGCGCGCGACCCAGCGGCCGATGACAAAGATCACCAGAGCGAAGGCGACCTTGATCGCGAAATCGATTATTGTTACATAAAGGGTATTAAGCCATGTTGCTTGCGTTATCATAATTACTCCTTCTTTGAGATCTTTTTGGAAGCGGTGATCTCTTTTTCGATATCGTACAATTTATAGCGCAGCCGCTTGGTTGAGGCTACTTGTTTTGGGGACGTGATCTTAAATGACTCCTCCAGCACCCTTAAGGCTTCTTTGGCGCGTTGCAGATTGGCGATAAGGATGCTTTGGATATCTTTGCGCGATAATTCAAACGCATCGGTTTTTCTTCCCAGGTCCGAGCGTGAGTCGCGGCTTTGTATGGCGCTGAGTAATAGTTTATTATCAATACATTTGGTAAGGCCATGTCGGATCGCGCGCGCTTTAAGGCGTAGTGCATCGTTTTCATTTACAAAGCGGAAAATATCTTCGACGACTCGCATTCCCTCTTTGGCGCGGTTGTAATTGGCATCGATCACACGTAGTAATTTTTTATTCTGCATTAGTTAATAATATCATTTTCGATTGAGCCGTCAATGGCCGACAAGCGGTTTGGTAAGGTCCGGACATTCGATTAAACTATCGTAATGAAAAACCGCATAGCCGCCGGCCCCGGAGCGTTTGGCTTCGGCTAATTGTTGAAAAAATATTTCCGGAGATTTTTTTAGTTTATATGCCGGCAAGGCGATACAGAGTTTTTTTATATCCTTGACCTTGGCCTTGGCATCTTTAACGTCCTTGGCAAAATCCGGTAATGTTGCCGGGTAGCTCATCAATAAAACAAAATCTACTATATTGCTATTTGCCCAGGATGGCCAATCCTGAAAGGCTTCGTAATATGCCCGGGTGTAAGGGGCGCAACCGGTCGCAGCGATCGCGATGCCGGGGTGGACCGAGCGCGCCTTTTCGCTGAGCAGCTCCAGTAAGCCGTTTACCTGTTCGCGTTTCCAGTTTTGCCAGGCCGGGCTATCTTTGTCGGCCTTAATCCCCGGATGCGCGGTTTTAAATCTGGCGATATTGCTTGGGGTATAACCATAATCCGGCTTGGTGTCGGGATAACGGATATAATCGAACAGGATGCCATCGAGATCGGAGTGAGTGGTGGTTAACTCTTCGACTAATTGCGATAGCTCCCGGCGCACAGTGGGGTCTCCCGGCTCAAGAAAATATTGGTCGCCGATCTTGTAATCTTTCGTTGTTACTTTTAAGCCACGATTACGCGTTAGAATATTGTTGCCGTGTTTTTTTAAGATCAACGCCTGCGGGTTGTTGCCGATACTCAGGAGATTCAGCCAGGCGTAAACCTTGATATTCTGTAAGTGGGCCTGTTTGGTCAAAAGTGCTAACGGGTCGCTGCCTACACCCTTGAGGCACTCCTGATAATGGTTGCAATCGCCGGTTTTCGATTCAAACCAGGCGTGGTTGCCGCGGTAGACCTGGATGAACAAAGTATTGAGCTTGCATTTTTTGGCGGTAGCGATTATTTTAGCTATGCCGTTTCGGCTTGCCAATACCGAGGGGTCGTCCAGCTGGGCGACTAAGAGGCAGCGGTTCTCGATCTCACAATGGGCACTTGCCGGGAACAGGACAACGGCGCAAAAAACTAAGATGAAGAATTTTTTCATGGGAAAGATTATACCACAGGAAAGATTATTTTTTTATTGCGGGCGTTTCTAGCCGGGATGCTTAGCCTTGTGGTTCTTGAGGTGTTTGGCCAGGGCGTCTCTTTTTTTAATTCGCTCCGCCAGCTTCTTATCCCTTAAAATGATCAAAGTTGCGAAAAGTGTTGTACCGATGATCCCGAAGAGTATCCAGAATATGTATTCTTCTGTTGTCTCGGTTTTTTCTTTGGGTACGGCAGCAACCGGCACCGGTACAGGGTTATGTTTATGGATTATCGGCCGGGGTTGTTCTTGTGTGCCGGCAGTATCGGCAACGGTCGGCCTCTCGGTGCTTATCCCGGTACCATAACAGCCGCAGAGAAAAATGAAGAGAATGAAAAATAATTTCTTCATGGAGATATTATATCACGATATTTCGTAGTGATAACTACATCTCTAACTCTCCCCGGCCTACCGGCCGGCCCTCTCTTTACAAAAGCGAGGGCGCCGTTAGGCGTGTGTTCTCAGAACCTCGAATAAAACGCTGTATCGCCGATAAGTTGTGCAGCCCTGGAATAACGCATAAATAATCGAGCCAGCGCCAATAAATTCCCGGCAAAGGCTTATTATAGGGATCAATCTTCTCTAAACCGTGGGCGTGAAGCCAGTAAAATTCGTAACCGGCTGTTGCTTGCAAATACGTGAAAATGTCTTTTGGATCATAACCAAAACTTTTGGTCCAATCGGCATAGGCCTCGATTAAAATTATGGGTGCAGTTTTGCTTTGCAAGAGCTGCTTTGCCCCCTTAAGCACCAAAAGCTCTGCCCCTTCAACGTCGCACTTTAAAAAATCAATATGCGGCAATTTTTTCTCGAAAATAAAATCATCTAAAGTAATTGTTTGACAGCTTTGTGTGAAGTAGCGACTCGAGCCTTCGCTATAATTTTCCCAGTCTTGACTGTGATGCGGCCGCAGTGAGGCCTGGGTTAAACGTTTGCGCGGGATAGTAAGGGTAGCCTGCGACCTTCTATCGGTTAAAGCCAGTTGATTTATTTTTATTACCGATAGTAACCGCGCTTCTCTTACACGCTGGGATAATTTTTGACACGAGTTTAAACACGGCTCAAAAGCGTAAACTTGCCCCGATTGGCCGGTTAAATAAGCCATGGGCAAAGTAAGCTGCCCGGTATTGGCGCCAACATCAATGATGACGTCGCCTTTTTTAATGAGTGCGGCGATTAACAATTCCGGGCCAAAAACAAAACGTTTTAAAATATTGGCCCGCATCAAAGGCCAAGAAAAAAACAAGAAGATTCTGGGCCAACGCCGACGTATTGCCTTAATAAAAAAATACATAATAGTTACAATATCTATGGAATCATTGTCCGACCCTGCTATCCTGCGTTATTTTATAAATAACAATATTATGCCCGGTATAATGGCAAGGATTGCTAACGCCAGGTGAAAAGGATAGTCGCCAACATTTTTAAAAAACTTCGCCATATTCTAATCTTTTAAGTTTTTCTGGTTTGGCACCGTTATTCTCCACGGCGATAACTACTTGTGGATTATCGTTTCAATGCGGCGGATTCGTGATTCGTGGTTGGTGATTGCAGTATCGAGATTTTTCTCGATTTTGTCTATTTTGACTATTTTTCTATTGGTTTCTAAAACAGCTGTCTCAATACGGTTGAAACGGCTTTCTATATGGTCAAAGCGGGCATCGTGTGCGTTTTGTTTTTGAATGACCGTGCTTATCGCTTCTTGTTGCTTGATTAATATTTCCAGAATCTTCTCTTCTTTATTCATCTTCTCCTCCTTTGCAATCGATCGTAATTATACTCCCCTCCTTGTCAAAATCAACGAAATAATTCTACCACATTTCCAATAACAATCAATATAATTATTTATACTATTTTTGTCATTCTACTAATCGTCATTGCGAACCGAGCTGTTGCGAGGTGTGGCAATCTCTCAATGAGACTTAGCCGAAGCAAGCCCAACGCAACTGAGGCTGTAGTCGAATTAGTGCCCGTTGCAGTCGGTAAATTAGCGAAGTCAATTTACCGATATCTAGCCTGCAGGGCCATGTGCCAGGATTTCGTAGGGGCACACGGCGTGTGCCCGTGATTGGCGTTTTGTGTAGGGGCGGACCTGCGTGTCCGCCCTTGACAAGTTTGTTAACAAATGTTATATTTTAGTTACAAAAGATAACAAGGAGATTTTATATGCATCAACAAGCACAGACTATGGTCGGAGTTCGGATACCCTCAAACCTTAAAAAACGCCTATCCTCTTATTGCGTAAACCGCGGTATCAAGCTTAATTTTTTCATTACCGAGGCTATCTCTTTGCACCTTGATGAGGAAGTTGAAGACCGTAACGATGTGGTCGAGGCTAAAAAACGCCTGGTGAATCCGCAATATGTAGCCGAAGCCGAATTATCCTCTTACCTTAAGAAACGCAATACAAAATAATAATGTATTCTCTTTTTTATGAAAAGCGGGTTTTTAAGGATTTAGACAAAATACCTAAAAACGACGCTGAAAAGATCGCTGCCGCAGCAAGCCACTTAAAGCAAAATCCCTTCCCTGTCAACAAATACAAAAAGCTTGCCGGCGGTAGTAACCTCTATCGCATTCGTCAGGGTGATTACCGAATAATCTATACGGTCGATTCCTCGCAGAAACATATCAATATAATCTTGATTCGCCACCGGAAAGAATCATATAGGGATTTGTAAAGCCTCACCCCTTCAATGAGACTTAGCCGAGGCAAGACAAACGCAGTCGAGGCTAACGGATTCCGTGTAGGGGCGACTCACCGTGGTCGCCCTAATAATCCAGGGCAGGCATCCTGCTTCGCCTTCAATGGCTTCGCAGGGACAGGCGCGACCTGCCCCTGCATTGATACGAAAACGATATGAATTTGTTAGGCACGGTTTGAGATCGTCATTGCGAACCGAGCTATTGCGAGGCGTGGCAATCTCTCAATGAGACTTAGCCGAAGCAAGCCCAACGCAACTGAGGCTGTAGTCGAATTAGTGCCCGTTGCAGTCGGTAAATTAGCGAAGTCAATTTACCGATATCTAGCCTGCAGGGCCATGTGCTAGGATTTCGTAGGGGCACACGGCGTGTGCCCGGTTTTTGTAGAGGTTTGATTCATCAAACCCGCGATGTTGGGATAATTATGTAGCTGTCAGCGGGATTAAACCTTAGACGTGATAAATCACGTCTCTACAACGGGAAACGGATCTGGTTTTATGGTAGAGACGCGATATTCGCGTCTTAAATATTTTCCGTTTTCCGGGTCTGACCCCGTTATCCGCGTTATCCGCGCGTTATCCGCGATCATTATAAGGGTATTTTGTGAGTATGGCGTCGATTTCATCTCCAGCCCTTTTTGCCCACTCTTCTTTTAGTTTGCCAAACAGTTCCAATCTTTTTGCGAATGAAATACGTCTGCAATCTTGTCCATTTACTCGGTTGGTTAATTCATAACTAGAAGCCATATCGGAAATAACATCGGATATAAGCCAGTATATCAGCTCATCTGCGTTAGTTGTGGTTTTGTGTATTGTTTCTGATCCTCTTTCGGTTCCAATGTAATGGTAACCATTATCATTGATTTTTATATAAATATAGCCAAAGTCTATGGGCTGGGTTCTGTAGCAACTTTTTTCTTTGGGGGCGTTGATGTCCCGGCAAGCTTTGTGAAATAATTTTCTTATTGTGCTATGCGATAGCATGTTGGTTAAATTAAACCTTTTCAGTTTTCCGGGTCTTGTACTGCCGTCTGTTTACTATTTTTTTTAGCGATGTAGCCGCCCAATATCCCCAGAGGAATCGTGGCTATTACGCCTACCATATTGTACCAGAGCGGGTGAGACGACCAGAGTAAGGGTGCCAATATCAGACATAAGCTGCCGACGATTCCGCCGTGTAGTATAGGAGAGTCTTTGGCGATTCTGCCAGCCACAAGACCACCAATGATCGTGCCGATCGAACTGACAATAATGGCTAGCAATAAAATACTTGGGTTTTCAGTAAGCGCCTTCATTCGTTCGGGTGAGACGTTGCGCATCGGCCGAAAAATAGCAAGCGTCAATCCTGTAATAGCTCCGACGGCTAATGTCGTTACGTTATCCGTTACAAATCCCCAAAATATAGCTTTGATGTTGATTGCTTGTTTCATATAGAAATTATTATATCACGGATTTTGTGCCTCACCCTTCCCCTCTCCTGAAGTGAGAGGGCTACGATCTGTTGTTTTTTTTGTGATACTAGTTATAGATAGTATTTAATTTTGGTAAGAAGTGATGGTGGTTATTGCCTGGTCATTGCGAACCGAGCTGTTGCGAGGCGTGGCAATCTCTCAATGAGACTTAGCCGAAGCAAGCCCAACGCAGCTGAGGCTGTAGTCGAATTAGTGCCCGTTGCAGTCGGTAAATTAGCGAAGTCAATTTACCGATATCTAGCCTGCAGGGCCATGTGCCAGGATTTCGTAGGGGCACACTGCGTGTCCGCCCGGTATGGTTCGATGTAGAGACGCGATATTCGCGTCTTAAATATTTTCCGTTTTCCGGGTCTGACCCCATTATCCGCGGTGGCAGAGCCTGCGCTCTACGGTGTCTGAAGTTTAGCCGTAAGGCTAAAGCTTCCTGGGGTCTGATTAGCGAGGCCTCTGCCGCTCCGATATTATCATGCGGGCTTATTGATTAAGCGCCGCCAATAGGTGACTGAAGACTGGTTTTATCCGGTGCTTCTTAAGATAAAAAGACGAGCGGCTGGGTTTAAAAAACGTCTTTATAGGGTAAGGGCTATTTTGATTTAGAGGGAATCGCCTGTGGGGAATATTATTTATTCTTGACGTTTATATCAATAGGTGACCCCGTTATCCGCTCTGGGCTATGTTAGCCCATGTGAGTTTGAGATGAAAAATAATAATGGGTCTAGTGTCCATTAAATCGGGGGAAGTTCAGTCTGACCCCGTTATCCGTTCATTTTTACGGGTCTGAGACCGTTATCTGCTTAATTATCGCCTATATTTACCTCTACCGATAACACTTTCGATTCTGTATTGTAGGTTATTTTTAGCTGTTTCTAAATCGGAATGTTGCCATTTAATAAAATTATACTGTCGGGTATCGAAATGCGTATCTTTCAAATCCTCTTCTTTGCACATCCAAAACACCGGCAAGTTTAAACCCATACCATAGCCGGCTTCGAAATACACTCCTCCTCGGTGCCCAGTAAAATCAGCCACGATAAATTTGCTTCTCCGTATCATAGCCACAATTTCATCGTCGATTTTATTAACGTGTTCATGTTTATCTATACGCTTTGGTTCATAACCGGCCCCTTCTATGGCAGGTATAAGTACCTTTCCTAACAAAGTGTCTAGGGTTGGGTCAAACCACATTGCGATAAAACCAATTTGGCTGTCTACTGCCTTGTAATCTAATTCATCTAGGTAAGCAAAACCATGGGGTGTGATCCGGTATGGTATTCCCATACTTTCGACAAAGTGTTTTGTATTAATAAGGTAATCTTCAATTAAAAAATCTAATTCTTCATAGTTCTGTGCCCAAGATATACCTAAAAGGTTTGGGCTATGAGTAATATTAAATTCATATCCTGGGGTGGGATTATTTTTTGCTAAGTGAACGAATATTTTTTTAGCTTTTTCTGCTACAGTTGGTGTTTTAATCGTTTTTAAACGTTCTAGAGTATCATTGTCGAGTATTTGAATATTATTTTCTCGTAAATATCCAGAAGCGTTGGCAATTTGTATCGAATCAAATTTAATACTACTCATCAAGGCAACAAAAGATATTTTGTAGTTGCCACACCTTTGGCAATCGAAATGCATAATATCTATCGAAGAACCAGAGGTAACTCTTACGTCACTAGAACAGATTGGGCATTTTTTTTGATCCATATTTCTTTAAGTATCTAGCATGTCCCATTCGTCGCCCCAAACCCAACGTAACGCCGAAACCTTTCCATTGAGCATGCCCCATTCAAAATCACTCCAAGGGCCAAGATTCTCTAAGCCATATTGGTTTTCGACTCGTTTTGCAGACCTTAAGGCTCCTTTCCAGATTCTAGGTACGACTTTTGTCGTGCCGTTTTCGACTTTTTCCCTTAATATTAAATGGCGGTTATACCAAATTTTATCTAAAAATTCGCTAAGAGCTGATCCAATATCTTCGTCAGTTCGGGCTGAAACGTTTTTGGAAGATAAAAGCGAAAATAGCTCTTTTTTGAATTTTGTAAAATCAGAATAGGACACAGCATTTCTGAGGAGTTTTTTAATTTCTTCGAGTTGAACGTGATCGGAACCAAACCTTGTCGCGCAGACTTCATACCAAAGGTTTCGAGCTTCTCTGATAAATTTCCGTTTGTTTGGATTCGCTCCATAAATTTCGTGGCAAGTAGGACAAAGTGGCGCGGCATTATCTTCAGTATCGCGACCCTTCGCCTCCTTAGGAATTATGTGGTGCACCTCAATTCCTACTGTTTTACATAAGCAACATGTAAAATGAGCTTTCTTTTTTACTTTTGATTTTAATTTTTCTGAAAATCCCATATGCTTTTTATAAAATTACCTACACCTTTTCGTTGAATACTTTATTATTCTACCACTACTACCGCTTTTAAAATAACGAATTTATGGGTCGCGGGCGGACACATGGGTCCGCCCCTACGTGGGAACGGATACGGGCAGGCACGGTGACCTGCCCCTACACGAACAAATCATGGATTGCCACGGTCGCGGATGCGCTTCCTCGCAATCGACCGGGCGCGGAAACCGCGCCCCTACGATGATCCAGACGCGATAAATCGCGTCTCTACAATTCGAACACGGGCGAGCCACCGGCTCGCCCCTACCCCTCAGCGATGACGTTTTTGATAATCCCCTCCAAATACCTCAAATTCTTAAGGGGGTTGCCGTCGCTATATTTCGCAAGGCGTTTGACCGCCTCTTCTACCGCCGGGAGTTTATATTCCTCGATAAAGCGGATGATGGTTTTTATTGAATCGATATTATTCTCTTCATCCAGCATCGCGGCGAGGGTAACTGCGGTTTTAACCATATCCGCGCCGGAGGCTTTCTCTAACGCGGCCCAAGCCTTGGCTTTATCCTCCGGCGAGACCAGGGGTTTTACCAGATAGCAATTGGCGCCACGGCCGATATAGTTGCCGTCATCGGCCCGGGCCGGGAAGATATCGATTAAATCGAGTTTTTTTAAGGTCTGGAAGCTGTAAGAAAAAAGCACATTATCGATCGAATACTTTTTGGCCAGATCCTCCTGCCCCATCTGCCAATAAGGTTTGGGCCGGGCGATTGCCTGTTCGTTTAAGGCTGCGAGATAAGCGAATTGCTCGCGCAGACGAAGATTTTTGCTTATGCCGTAATCCCAAAACGCGAGCGGTAAGGGAAAGGCCAAGCCTTGCTTGGCCGGCGTGAGCGTGATCGTTAACTCGTTCTTCTTGCCTAAAGTGTAATCAATAAGGTTATATTTAGTTTTAAGTTTATCGGCAAAGAGGCGGATTTGCTGGCGGTATGATCTCGAAGTATTGACTGGGATACCTAAATCTTGCCCGGTTTTGAGATAGTCGATCGTGATCGCTTCCCCTGCTTTTTGCGTTTTGATTAATAATAAGTAGAATTCGAATGGCCTTACATCGGAGTCATTGACCATTAGCGGCCCAAGCTTAGGATTAGTAAGAAAGTCAGCCGGGATCGCCACGCTGGGCACGGGTTTAACGATCGGCTCCGGGGCGATATTGTTTTTAAGGGTTTCGAATAACGCCAATTTGGTTTGGGCGAATTCGCTGGAGCGGATAAGATTATTGCTCTCGAAATTTTCTAAGAGCGCATTACTGGTCCAATTGGCACTGCCGTCGATCGTGGTTGCGCCGTCGATCACGATCAGCTTGGCATGGACTTTTAACGCGGGTTTGACCAGGAACGCGTCGATGCCCGCGCTTTTAAGGAGCTGGTAGGCGGTATCGTTGTCGTTATTTAAATAAACTTTTACGGCGACGCCGCGGCTTTTGGCGTTGATAAGCGCATCGACTAATTTGTAGGCCGGGTTAGTGATATCGCCGTAATCGATATAGATCAGGTACATCGCGACATCGATTTCTTTTTTCGCGTTATTGATCTCGTTTAAGGCTGCGTCAAAGTAAGAACGATTGCTGATATCTGTAATATCGATTTTAATCGGCGCGCCTGCCTGCCGGCAGGCAGGGTTACTTAAATCGGTTGCGTCGACGGTTGCGGCGTGGGCAGGCGGGCAAAGTAAAATACCCAGGGCAATGGTTGCCGCGCAGAGAGATTTAAATCCAGTCATGAGGTTATTATAACACCAGTGTATGCGCTCACTCCTCTGTGTTTTTTCTCGGCAGGGTGTGGCCCCGAGGACGGGGCCGGGACGCCCGCGGCATTTGTACCGGGAATAGTGCTTGTGAAAGCGGAACACATCGTAAATTAAAGGTAACCGTAGATGTGTTCAGCGCTTTCCCAAGACACAACTCCCCAGAGGTACATGCAAGGGGCTACCCTGCATGCTCGAAAAAACCCAGAGTCATGGGCGCTTACCCAAAACATTTTAGACTGCGCGCTTACCTGTATAGAGTAAACTTATTTTAAACCTTCGTAGTCGGTAATCGGGGCGGCGCTTTGGGGTGATAGGTCGAGGGGTTCTTCATCTTGTTGGCCGCTGATTTTACGGACCAGGATAAGCTTATCGCCGCCAAACTTAACAACGGCATCCAGCGGCCGGTTGTTTCGCTCGGCGAATTGGCCTTGTGCCATCGCGTTATATTCCTGGCGCGAACACTCACGCTGTGCGTGGGTATCTAAATTAAAGGCCATAGTTTTGTGGTCTTTGTAGTAATAGATCTCCCGCTGCCAGCAGCCATAATATTGGATAAAAGAATCGGCGATGGGTAGGGGTTTTCTGCTGAAATATTTAACCGCGATCTCGGGCCTGTGCCGATTGGGCTTTGCGGCGGCATTATTGACTATAACGATAGTGCCCTGGCCATCCAATAAATCGACATTTGCCGCATCATAGCCGAGATCGCGGATATCCTTGTCTAGCGGCATCGGGGTCAGTTTGCCGGTTTTAAGGTCGAACCATGAATAACCAGACCGGCGCATGAGCACTTTATCGCCTTTTGCGCCAATGATATAAAAATCGTTTCTTTCGGTTTTTAAACTATTTTCTGAATATAAAAGATTAACGGCTTTCCGGTTAAGATCGTATGTAGCGATATATACTTTATTGATAATCGCCCGGGAATAACCTCCGTCAGGGAACGCGTTTAATCCTGCGGCAGGTTGATAGATGTAGCGGTTAAAAGTGAATAAAACCGTATGTTGATCATCTAAAAGCCGCGCCGATATGAAATTGCTGCGGTCTAATGGTTCGCCCCAGCCGATAATAAAATTACCATGATCGACTTTTGACCCGGCAAAAGAATGGGTAGGATACAAAAGCAAAATACTTAGGATAATGATTGCCGCGCAGAAAAATTTTAATTTGGTCATCTTTATATTATATCACGGGCGGGGCATGCCCCGCCCCTACGTCAACAAGCTATTTTCTTGATGATATTCGTGGTGGAAAAGCCGGGTTTTAGCACAATACGTACAACCTTGTCGACGAATTCTCTTCCGATGATCTGGTCCAACTTCCAATCTCCGCCCTTGGCTAAAATATTAGGGCGAAGCAATTTGATCAATTCGTAGGGGGTCTCCTCACTAAAGATCGTCACATAATCGACGATCTCTAACGCCGCGACCATGGCGGCGCGGCCTTTCTCATCGATCACCGGCCGCGTGGGCCCTTTGATCTTTTTAACCGACTTGTCGGAGTTGATCGCGACAACCAGAATATCGCCGTGACGCTTAGCGTCGGCAAAGCTCTTTAAGTGCCCGGGGTGTAAAAGGTCGAAACAGCCGTTAGTAAAGACGATACGCTTACCTTTTTTCTTTAAAGCGTCGAGGATTTTTTTTAAGGGAATACGGGAAAAGATCTTTTTACGCATTGGGATAAAGGGTGGTTTCGATCGCCTCGCAGATAATATGCCCGGCTAAGATATGCATCTCCTGGACACGCGGGGTATCTTTTGAGGCGATGGTAAAATCGATATCGACTAAGGCTTTAAGCGTGCCGCCATCTTGGCCTAAAAACCCGACGGTCTTGGCACCGATCGCTTTGGCCGCTTTGACCGCGTTGACCACATTTTTTGAGTTGCCGGAGGTGGATATCCCGAAGACTACATCTTTATTGGTGACTAAACCCTCTACCTGGCGGGAGAAAACATCATCGTAACCATAATCATTACCGATCGCTGTAAGGATCGAAGTATTGACATTGAACGCCAGGGCTGGCAAAGCTTTGCGGTTCTTTTTAAAGCGCCCCACAAGCTCGGCTGCCAAATGCTGGGCATCGGCCGCACTGCCGCCATTGCCCATAAAGACGATCTTGCCCCCATTTTTCAGGGCGGTGATGCAAAGTGTTGCGATCTTAACAATTGTTGGTTTTTGCGCGGACAAAAGATCCAGCGCGTCTTTGTGGCCGTCGATCGATTTGGTGATGATTGTTTGCATAAATTTACTCCACGTAATTTTCCTGGGATGGTTTTGCGATCTCTTCTTTTTTCTTTTTGGATAAGATCATTTTGCGGATCTCGATCTTAATGCGCATAGGCTGGTCCGAGCCTAAGACCTGGGTCAGGGTATCGTGGATCTTGGCCTGGACCTCTTTGGTCACGCCTAAGACATTTACATCCGCGGCGATATTGGTGCGGATCAATACCTGTAACTCGTTTTTTTCCGAATCGACCCGCGGGCGCACATCGGATAACTCGCTATTAATACCTAAAGTTTTTTTGATCATATCTTCGATCGCGAATAAGGTGATGTGGATGGGCCCATGCTGGGTATTAAAGATCAAAGCTTTATCGTGATGGCCGCGCTGGGCCACGATCTGGACGAAACGGATCGCCATCAGGATGATTAGAGCGCCGCTTAAAAAAAATATCCAGCGCAACGAAAGGTTGTTCTCGGCCTGGGTTGCCAGAAAGTAGGTATTTAAAAATGGTATGGCGAGGTTAAGCGATGCGATGCCGGTCGCGATGCCGATCGCGGTCAAGCCTACCACGATCGAGACGATCACGTAAACCAGAATGGTGATTATATCCATTACTATTTCGCTTCCTCTTCTTCTTTCTTGAGGAATTTTTCTAAGAACCCGGTATTGTAATTACCCTGGGCAAAATCGCGGTCGGTGATGACGCTTTTGCAGAATTGTGCCGTGGTCTTGATCGGTTCGATCAAAAATTCATCCAGGGCACGCTCCATCTTCTTTAAGGCTTCTTTGCGGTTGGTTCCGGTTGCGATCAACTTGGCCATCAATGAATCGTAAAACGGCGGTATTTTGTAGCCGGCATAGATATGGGTATCGACGCGGATATCTTTGCCGCCGGGGATATAACAGAAATCGATTGTTCCCGGGCAGGGCATAAAGTTGTTTTCCGGGTCTTCCGCGTTGATACGGCACTCGATCGCCGCGCCGTGGAAATGGATATCGTCCTGTTTTAATTTTAATTTTTCGCCGGCCGCGATCATGATCTGGTTTTTCACGAGGTCGATGCCGGTGACTTGTTCGGTGATGGGGTGCTCTACCTGGATGCGGGTGTTCATCTCCATGAAGTAGAAGCTCCCCTTGTCATCCATTAAAAATTCGATCGTCCCGACACTGCGGTAGCCGATATGCTTGATCGCCTTGACGCACATCTCGCCTAATTTTTTACGCGCTTTGGCATCGACCGCCGGGGATGGGGTCTCTTCGATCACTTTCTGGTGGCGGCGCTGGATACTGCAATCGCGCTCGCCCAGGTGAAGGTAATTACCATGATTATCCGCCATGATCTGCATCTCGATGTGGCGCGGATTCTCGATATATTTCTCTAAATAGATCTCGGAGTCGCCGAACGCCGCCTGGGCTTCGGCTTGAGCCGCCATGATCGCGTTGACAAGGCGCACATCGCTATGGCAAATGCGCATACCCTTACCGCCGCCGCCGGCTTTGGCTTTAACGATCACCGGGTAGCCCATTTTCTTGGCGATCGCGAGGGCTTCATCCTTGTCGGTAATGGCGCCCTTACTGCCGGGGATAAGCGGCAAGCCGGCTTTACGCATGGCTTCTTTGGCCTGGATCTTATCGCCCATCAAGCGGATATTTTCCGGGCTGGGCCCGATAAAGGTGATCCCGCAGGATTGGCAGATCTCGGCAAAGGAGGCATTTTCCGCCAAAAACCCGTAACCGGGGTGGATGGCATCGGCGTCGGTGATCTCGGCCGCGCTGATAATGCTTGAGATATTTAAATAACTCTCCGATGATTTGGGCCGGCCGATACAGACCGCTTCATCGGCAAATTCCAGGTGCAGGGAGTTTTTATCGGCTTCGGAATAAACCGCAACCGTCTTGATGTTTAATTCTTTACAGGCCCGGATGATCCGTACGGCGACTTCGCCGCGATTAGCAACGAGTACTTTTGAAAACATAATTTATACCGGTTCAATCGTAAATAATACCTGGCCGAATTCGACCGGGTCGCCGTTTTCCACATTGATCTGGGTGATCTTACCGGCGACTTCGGCTTTGATCTCATTCATCAGCTTCATCGCTTCGACGATGCACAGGACATCGCCCGGCTTGATCGTGGCGCCGACTTCGACATAGGCTTTAGATCCCGGTGAGGCGGCGCGGTAAAAGGTTCCGACCATCGGCGATTTGATCTCGATCGTTCCTTCTGCGGCTGCCGGCTTAGAAGCCTGCATGGGAGCGCCGGCATGTGCACTGGCGATATGCGGCATATGCTGCGGCATGGCCGCAATTTGATAGGGGCTATCTTTTTTCAGGCGCACTTTCTTGTCGCCATCCTGGATCTCCAGCTCGGATAGCTCATGCTCCTTCATGAATTCGATATACTCTTTTAAATCTTTAGTGTTCATTATTCCCTCCTAATAATTCGCCTTTATTTTGTCTGACCAGCACCATATCTTCGATGCGTATGCCAAACCGTCCGTTTAAGTAAATTCCCGGTTCAACGGTGACCACCATCCCTTCTCTAAGGGTTTCCTGGCTGGTGGCATTTAAAAACGGCGCTTCATGGACCTCGATCCCCACGCCATGGCCAATGCCATGGGTAAAATATTTGCCGTAACCGGATTTTTCAATAAACTCACGCGCCGCTTTGTCGACCTCACTACATTTTACACCGGGTTTGACCTTTTTTATCGCTAATTCTTGTGCTTTTTTAACGATATCATAGACCCGGGAAAACAATTGCGGCATTTTACCCGAAAAGGATACCCTTGTCAAGTCAGCGCAGTAGCCATGGCTTTTTGCTCCCAAGTCGGTTAGAAGTGCTTGGTTGCCAATAGGTTGTGATGATGGTGTATGGTGCGGGAAAGCGCTGTTTTTACCCCCGGCGACAATTGTCGGGAACGCCAGGGTGTTATCCCCTTTAAGGCGCATAAACCGGTCGATCTCGATAGCCAGGCTTTGCTCACTGGAGGTGTCGGTCGCTACTTCCCGGGCATATTCTGCTGCTTCCATGGTTATGCTTAGGGCATTGCGGATGGCTTTAAGTTCCAGGGGGCTTTTGACCGACCTTAAGCCGCCTAAGAGGTTTTTGGCCTCGATCAGGCGGATCTTGGCGCTATTGAGTTTTTCATTAAAGCTTTTATGCTCGCTCACCGTGACGGCGTTTGGGTCAAACCCCAAGGTCGTGACGCGATGTTTTTTTAGGGCATCGGCGATTTGGAGGCTTTGCGGGCGTTTTTCAGCAAAGACTTTCCACTCGCTATCTGCCGCCGCGGCATCTTTATAGAGCAGATTGGTGAAAAATAGCGCTTCGCCGGATGCGGTTACGATCAACCGTCCGGAATCGGCATTAAACCCCGAGAGGTAAAAGATATCGCTTGTACTGGTGAGCAGCAATGCGTCGAGGTTTTTTTGCCGGATCAGCCGGATACTCTCTTTAAGGCGTGCTTTGTTCATCTTTGAGTCTTTAAGAATACCGCCGCGGCCTCTACCGCTAAAAGGTAGCTTTGCTCGCCCAAACCAATGATCACCCCTACGGCCACATCCGAGACCAGAGATTTCTTGCGAAACTCTTCGCGTTTGTAGACATTAGAGATATGCACTTCGATCACTGGCTTATTGGCGGCCAGGATCGCATCGCGGATCGCGACCGAGGTGTGGGTATATGCCGCCGGGTTGATGATAAGAAAATCGTATTGGGTATTGGTGATAAGCTCCACGATCTTGCCCTCAGTATTGGATTGTTCGATCGTAATGGCCAACTTATGCGCGGCGGCAGCTTTTTTTAAATTGGCATTTATTGTATTGAGGGTCATCTTGCCGTAGATCGAAGTCTCGCGCTTACCCAGCATATGTAAATTTGGGCCGTGGATGACTAATAATTTTTTCTGCGCTTTTTTCGCCATAACCGCTCCTTACTTATTATCCTGCAAATATAGCATGCGTAAATTGTATAATGCGTCTTCTAAAAGCTTTTCTTCTTCCGGTGCCAGGTTGCCCTTAGTCTTATCTTTAAGGATGCCGATCGTATCGATCAAAAACCGGCCCTGTTCGGGGTTTTTTTCGGTTTTATGGGTCATGGGGTTTTCTAATTTGCCCAGGGCGATCATTGCCTGCATGGCGAGCGATGAGACAAAAATCGTAAATGTCGGCTCATGGTAGGCCTCTTTGCTCTCTTGTGCGTCTTTCTTTTCTTTCTCTACCTGGTTTTTCCAACTCTCGTCGACTTTTTTGTTTTCTTCTTCCATTTGGTTTCTCCTATTGCTTAAAAGTATAATTTAACACACAAACCCTGCTCCAGCAATCTCAAATTATTTATTGTATGTGAGATTTACCAATGGAATATTGATTATAGATAGGAAAACAACAGAAATTAGCCATATGCAAGCTAAGGTAATATGGATTATGATTGGAATGTTGCTTTTGGACGTTCGTTTATTGATTAGATTATCTGCAGCTAAACTAATAGATAATAGGCCAAAAAATAAATTTCCCGGAGCGATAATCAATAGTCCGGCAAAACCCTCACCGGTAATACCCCAAAAACGATAAAAAGTAAAAGTCAATAAAATCGCTACGCCCAGACTTAATAGATATAGATTTAACTTTTTTTGTTCAGCATCCATATTTAGCATTACTGCACGATAATCCCCGCGTAGCCGACGACCGAATCATAATCGCCGCTGATTTTATTCATTGGCCCCGGCTTGTTTCAGCAATTCTATTGCTTCGGTATTTTTGTTAGAGGTTGCTATCGATAGCGGCGTTTTGTTGCCCAAGTTAACGTCAACCCCCGCATCTATTAAGAGCTTTATTGTGTCGGTCAGCCTGGCTAAAACAGCGTAACATAACGCTGTCCAACCTTCGTTAGATGTGGCATTAATATCTGCACCAGCATCAAGCAATAGCTTTAGGGTCTCAGTATTGACGCTTCCGGCTGCGTACATCAGTGCGGTTTTGCCGTAAGTATTGTCTTTTACGTTTAGGTTAGCCTTGGCATCGATCAAGAGACGGACAATGTCTGGTTGGCTTGAGGCTCGCATTAAAGGCGTTAAGCCGGTATTAGCGGTGGCGTTAATATCCGCTCCTGCTTCGATTAAAAGCTTTACGGCTTCCTGGTTGTTGTTGGTTATGGCTGAATCTAAAAGCGTCATGCCGTTTTTGTCTCGCGCGTTGATGTTTTCACCTTGTTGTATGCTGTTTTTTACATCGTTAAGAAAATTGTTGTCGTCATTGTGCGCATCAGTTTCTGTTTTGTTTTCTTCATCACCGAAAGTTTTTATTAATTTATTTTCTTGTTCGTATTGTTCTTTGGTAGCATTACTATTTCCATTACGGGTATTGAAAAGAATATTAGTTATTTTATGTTGATAGTTAGTCATATCGTCGTTAGATGTGGTTTGGGCATCTTCGGCTGAAACAGGTTTGGTAATGCACGACAGCAAAATGATAATCCATAATTTTGTTGTTAATTTAAAGAATACTTGTTTTTTATCCTTTTCCATCTTAACCCTTGTTAGTTATGCGTTATTGTACGATAATCCCCGCGTAGCCGACTAGCGAGCTAAATCCAGCTGATAGTTATTGCGTTTTCCACTTCCTTAAATTCTTTATCTCCGGTGATGAATTTTCTTTGGCACGCTCAGCAAGCAAGATTTTCGATAATTTGCCTTTGGTGCCTAAAATTCCCGCCACTTTATCGAGATATTCTAAAAATGCTGGTTTCAACTTATTTCTCCTAATTGTTTGAATATTTTTTTCTTTTGACAGAATCCGCGCTTTTACTCCCTGCCATGGCGAACCATTGTCGGGATTTAACTGATAACTGGCTAACCTTTTATCGAGTTCGCTTTTTTGATATTTACTTAATTGCATATACTGAAATTGTAATTTACCACACAAAAAACCTTAGCGCGAACATTTATTGCACAATAATACCGGCATAGCCGACGACCAAGCCTAAGATAATTATTGCGCGTATTTTTTAAATTTCATGCCATTCACTAAGGGACCCAAACGATACAAAGGAATCTTTCTGCGCTTCTAGTTTTTTATAACCGGCGCTGGTCACTTCGGCAATACAATACTCGGTCTCCGGATTTATCTTAAATCTTAGCATATCTGTGGGCCCTATTGGATCGCGAATATATTTAAACGCGTAGTCTTGTAACAATTCTTGTGCGGCTTGCGGATCAGATGTCTTAAGTTTATTGTATTGGATTCTGATTTTTTCGTCATTAATGGCGCTGACATAAAAACCAACGATTACTGTGGCAGGGTTTTTTGGTTTTTCGTCAATTTTTTTCCCGGGATTGTAATCATTCCTGCCGGATTCGGCTTTTAGTTTATCTAAAAAATCGGCAGAGACAGTGGCGCCCATACTACGTCCTTTATCTATATCGTCCCAGGCCTTATCGTACTCTTTAAGGTAATAGTAAGCAGGAGCGCGTTCGGCATAAAATATTGCACCAAAAACTTTCATAGTGGGTTGTGATTGTTCTACGATAGCAAAATCATCAACAGCTTCGCGGTAACGGCCCATGGCATTATAGGTCATCCCGCGATAAAAATAAGATCCGGCGCGCAAGGGGTCAGATGGGGCTGCTTTCGTGATCCCTTTGTTGAGCTCGGATAATGCGTCGTCATATTATTTTAAACCTAAATAACATTGACCTCGTTCCATGCGTGTCGATAGATCTTCATTGCCGCCGATCAGTTCGACAGCTTTGTTGATATCATCCAAAGCGTTTTGATATTGTTTTTGTTTTTTGTATACCTGAGCCCTAAGAGTATAAAGGCCGGCAGCTTGAGAAGGATTATCGGAACTATTATTGATTTCTTTGGTGAGATTTTCTACTGTCATGGTAGATTGAAGTATCGCGGTAAACTCAGGATATCTTTGTTTCGTTGAAGCAGTTTGATCTACTGTATCGGGTTGTTCTTGTGCTACCGATAATCTACCTTCAACTTTACCCCTTACCCGCGCGAGGTATTCATCGGTAGTCTCGGGATAAACAAAAAATGTGGATGATAAAAGCAGAATACCGCTAACCATTGCTAATATGAGCAATTTTTTTGTCTGTATCTTTCCCTCCATATTATGTTTTACTCATCCCGTCCGGAATCTTTCTTGAGGCCTTCTAAAAACCGCGTAGGCACTCTAAGCCTTAGCTCCTCTGCCTTGTGGACATCGGCCCACGAGTTATCATAATCTTTTAATCTGCAATATACAGTGGCGCGGCAGTAATAGATCATCGCGCGATAAGGGTGGTTAAGTTCAATGGCTTTGGTATAATCGGCAATTGCTTCAGCGTTTTTTAATAGTCCGTCGTAAACCCCTGCGCGATTACTATAGACTTCCGGGTCGTCGCTCCCCAATTCTATGGCCTTGGTGAGATCGGCAATCATCTCCTGGGTGCTACCCATTTTGCTAGAATGATAAGCCTGCCCGCGTACACCATAAGGCTCGGGGTTCTTGGGATCCAGTTCTATAGCTTTGTTGCAGTCGGCGATTGCTTGAGCGTACTCCTTCCTTCCCAGGTATGCCATAGCGCGCAATGTATACGCCTGAGTGTAATTATCATCTAATTCCAGGGCATTATTCGCATTGGTAATAGCTTGAGCGAATTTGCATTTACCCAGCGAAGCCGCACCGCTATTTAGGTAATCTTGGGCGGTTTCGGCATAGAGACAAGACGTGTAAGGTAAGATCAGGAGTGTAAATGCTAAAAATTTCAGTAATAATTTTTTCATTATTGCACAATGATCCCCGCGTAGCCTACGACAGAATTGTAATCGCCGCCGGTTTCGCCGCTGGTTTGATATAAGGCGATCGACGCTTTGCGTGCCCCTAAAAGTTTCATACAATGTAAAAAAATCGCTACCGGAGCCGCGCCGCACATCGAAATCCGCTCTTTTTTTACCACATTTAAAAACCCTTCCGGGTCTAAGGCGACAATGCGTTCGATCGCCAGGGAATCTTTTTTACGCGCCTTGGCATCATGTTCATAATGGGTCATATCGGTTGAGGCAACAAAAAATACATCCAGGCGGTTTTTGATCGCCGTGTAGATCTGCCAGGCGGCTTCTTCGTATTTGGGCGCCATCGCCGGTTTGCAGGCAATAGGGATTATCGAGAATCCACCCCCGGATTGCTGTAATATGGGCAACTCCACTTCGATCGAGTGTTCTTTTAAATGTGCGTCATTATCGGCGGTAATGGCTGTGCCGTTGGCTAAAATATCCGCGCAAAGCTCTTCATTTATTTTTAAGCTCCCTAGCGGGGTTTCCCACTCGCCTTTGTCCCATAACGCGAAATCGTTACCCGCCCCGGTATGGTTGTTGCCTAAAAGAATAATATTTTTCCTAAGGAAGACCTTGTTGACGGTTGTTGCTGCTACCTTGCCGGAGTAGGTATATCCGGCATGAGGCAGGATGATCCCGCGGGCGACGATTTTGGCTTGCGGCTTTTCCGGTAACATCCCGACGATATCGCGGCGCAGTTGCTTGGGGTCGGCAGAATAAAATTGTCCGGCAAATAAGGCATTCCTTGTCATGCAGTTAGGATATCAAGCGCGCTATGCAGTGTCAATTACTTTGTCGTGCCCAATACTTGGCCGATCGTGGTTTTGTAAAGGCCGTTAACGCTAAATCCCAGGGATTTTATCTCGCCCACGGCTGGGATGTCTTCAAAGTAAAAATTTTGCGAATCGCCGGTTTTACTGATGTTTATAGCTTTGAGTGCCAAACCGCCGACTTTATCCTGTGAAGCTTCCCCCAAAAACCCCAAATCCATAAGCCAGCGGGATTGTTCGGAGGTAAACATCTTGGTTTCAGCCAAAGCCGCAAACATTTTTGTGATAAGTTTATCGCTGCAATTGGTAACCGCCAGTTCGCCGGTATACACCTTATAAACAGTTTTAAATCTGCCATTACCCACCGGGATCTTAGCGCCTTCGTTATATTTAAGGCTTTCCAGTTTGCTCAGCGGCCGCCAACCCTTAGACATTTTACTGTGAATATGCCAGATCGTTTTTAACTGTGGCTCAGCAAGGCTTGTACCGAACTTTTTAAGCCATTGAGTTTTTAAAGCTTTCAGGTATCTTTCTTTTTCATCAGAGGCGTCTATAGATCTTTGTCCCAGCCGTTTTATACCGTAACCAACGGCGGTCAGCCCGACAATGACTTCGGCTGGAGTCAATAGTTTTTTAGCTTTAAGCAGCGCGCGCTGCCCTGTAGGGCTTAAATCATGACGTTTACAAATTGCATCAAATGCGTTGTCGGCAAATTTAGCGGTGTAACCTTCGATGTTATCACTATTAGCGATAGCATAAAGTGCCGGTAAGGCACTTTCATCTCCGATTTTACCTAAAGCTTTTATGGCGGATTTTTCGGCGTAAAAAGCACCTGGGCCCCTAGTCCCCAGGGGAGAATCGTAGCTTTCTGCGGGATCTGCGGTTTGCAAAAATAAAAGCAGCGTGGGGATCGCATCAGAGCCGTATTGAGCTACTGCATCGGGGCGGTTAAGCATAACTTCCGAGTAAACCCGTAGCGGTAGGTTATCCATTTTGGTCAAGGCCGTAACGTCATAAAAACCTCCGTAGGCATAGTTATAAAATTTACCTTTGCGCTTGGTTATAGTATCACGTACGAAAGCCTCAAAGTCATTGGCATCTAATATTTCTCTCGCAACTTGCAGCGTGCCGCTCACTTCTTCTTGAAAATAGGTATCTTTACGGCTATATTTGCCGCTTAAAACTATGTCATGAGCAAAAAGCACCGGATTTTTATTTTCGTCGGCATCCTGGAGGGCTTTATCCAGCCTGGGCACAGCGGTTGGGTCATCGTCACCGCAAAGCCCAAAGATATATTCTTTATGCGGGCGCCAATCTGTGACAAAACGTATCTCAGTAGGGCTTACGCGTATTGCCAGGCCTTTTTTCACACATCCGTTAGCGATGTTTTCCCAATTAGCGACGCTTTCAGTCCCCCATGATTGGACATCTTTGTTGGTAAGGCTTGCCCAATGCCAGTAGTTACGGGCAAGCAAAGTAAATGCCGTAAGCTTGAGGTGGCCATAGGTTATAGAAAAAAGACCGTTGATAAATGACGCCACTTGGGGTGAATTTTTGTTTTCAGCCAATTTCCCGGTGATGATCTTTATTAGTTCGGCGTTTGCGCGTTGATTCCACCACTCCGAAGGGTCGCCATTAAGCCGGGTCTCCACGATCGCACTATTATGAAAAATATTTTCAAAGGCTTTTACTTTGTCGGCATCAGGCCATTGGGGGCTTATAGCCTCGATCGCGGTTTTTAATGCGGCATAATCGCTAGAACGCATATTATCGATAGCGCTGTTTTTTTCTACCGGCGCGCTCGTCACGGGTATAGTGATATTTGTATTATCGACAGGGCTGTCGTCCGCCTCAACAGGAGTGCTGCCACCGGCCACCGCCACCGCCACCGCAGCAGCAACAATTGTTTCTGCCAGGCTACTGCCCAAAAACCCCAAATCCATAAGCCAGCGGGATTGTTCAGGTGTGAATTGCCGCGACCGGCTTAATGCGCCAAACATCTTCTCTATTAACCTATCGCTGCAATTGGTAACCGCCAGTTCGCCGGTATACGCCTTATAAACAGTTTTAAATCTGCCATTACCCACCGGGATCTTAGCGCCTTCGTTGTATTTAAGGCTTTCCAGTTTGCTCAGCGGCCGCCAACCCTTAGACATTTTACTATGAATATGCCAGATCGTTTTTAACTGTGGCTCAGCAAGGCTTGTACCGAACTTTTTAAGCCATTGGGCTTTTAGCTCTTTTAAGTAAGCATCTTTTTTATCACCAGAGTCTACAACTCTTTTTACTGTCCAGGCTCCAACGTAGGTGGCTGCTAATATTGCGGCGATGATCTCTGCCGGGGTCTGCAATTTTTTTACCTTACGCAATGCGCGCTGCCCTGTTGGGCTTAAATCATGACGCGTACATATTTTATCAAAGATATCGTTAGCCTTTTCTACGGCCAGATGTTCATGGTTAGGGTCACTGGCAAAGCGGTAAATCGATTCAAGTGAATCTTCATCACCGATCTCGGCTAATACGTCTAAGGCCACGCTGATCTGGCGATCTGGCCGGGCGGTATCCTCATAACCGCTAGACACCTCTAAGTATAAGCGCATTGCCGGGATGGCGGCAGCGCCATATGATTTGATTATTTCGTTTTTATGACTGCTGTACACGGAGGACATGAGGTCGGCGTATGCCCCCAGCATTGGGCTGCCTAATCCTTTAAAGTTATTATATGTGCTATATTTAAAACCGTAGAAAGGTGCTCCGCTATAGAAATGGCCTAAATGTTCGGTATAGACTAATTTTATAAAATCTTCGATACCGTTCGCCTCGATAACGCGTTTTGCATGCTCTAGTGTTTCGCCGCTCTTTTCTTCAAAATAAGTAGGGCTGCCGCAAATAAACCGTCGTGCGTTAGCCAGCACCGCTGGATTACGTAAATATTTTGGATCATTGTTGGTAGATCCCGATTGTGCCGATTCAATCGACAGCTCTTCAGCTTTTGTGCAGCCATTAGCCGCGGCCAGCGCCAAAGCTCCGGCAAGCACTGTTTTCAATAGACCTTTCCCTAAAAATCCGTTGCCCATGAGCCAGCGAACCTGATCAACATTAAAGCGCTTGGTTACAAGTAGATAGTTAAACATTGAATCGATATCTTTTTTGCTGCAATTGGTGATGACCTGCTGACCGGTATATATTGTGTAAACTCTAAACTTTTTTCCATCGCGGGTGACTATTTTTTTTCCGCTAGCATCAATTGTAGCCGATTCTAGTTCTGCGGGAGTTACCGGACTCCAGCCCTTAGACAGGGTTTTATGAACTAATAAAATGTCTTCAAGCTGCTGGCCAGTCAGATCTTTGCCGTATTTTTTTGCCCAGGCTTCCTTTAATTTTTTTACGTGATCTAATTCCTTATCGGATTGTGCACTATCGACAACGCTTTCTTCGCCCGGCATGGCCCCGATTTCAGCTAATCGCTCGGCATGGCCAGCTACTGTCATGTGCGCGCGGTCGATTGCGGCTTGCGCGTCCGTCAGCGTTTTTGTCCGCTTTGCCTGCGCGGTGTCTGTGCCTAGTGTCAGCGCTGCCGGCGCAATCACAACCGGCGTGCCTGCAAACGGAGCTTCTTTGGTCGTTACCGGGCCAGTTTCCGGTATGCCGTCGGCCGGCGTAACGCCTCCGCAAAAATATTGCCGGCGGTTGATTTTTATGGCGCCAAATCTATTTTGTGTCTGATCCTTTTTTACATAGTTATAGACACCGTTTTTAAACGCTTCGACATAGAGATTGTAGATCTTCTCCTTGGCTTGCGGATCGGCGGTGTCGATGCCTTGGGTGGTTTCGCGGTTAAAGTAGTTTTTATAAAATGACTCTTTGAATTTGTTCTTAAACCATAAGCCTAAGACCACAGCATTGTAGATCTGGCGTAATTGGGCGAAGTTTTTACCCTGATTGATCTCAGTGTTGATTGAAGGCAGAACATGCTGTCTAAACGCATCCGTAGCGGCGGACCCATGTGTCCGCCCGTTATCTTGTTTCGGGTCGACACGCGGGTCGACCCCTACGCCATTTTTATTTGCCGCCAAATAATCATCTTCCGTCTGGACCTTAAGGCTGGCTTTGGTGATCAATACCACATTTTTACCTTCATAGACCTGAGCCTGGTCGGCGCTGATCCACACTCGATTAAATGCCTTATTATCTTTTAAATCATTCCAATAGGCTTGGCCTGATTTACTTTCTGGATAAGTAAGGCTGGATGCCAATTGTTTTAGAAGGTAATCTTGCCCTAGCATATCCTCGCCTAATTCGGTTTGAGATAAGGCTTGAGGAATGATGCGGTTTTGCTCGTAGGGAGATAAGTTGACCCATAAGTTTTCTTTGGGGATAGTCAAAGCCGCCAGGAAGTACTTGACCAAAAGGCCGGCTTCCTCATTGTTTACCGTCTTTTGAGTACCGGGATCGATAATAAACTCGATATTTAAGGGGTTTTTAGGGTTTAATCTTAAGCCACGAAGCACCGGAAACGAATACTCTTGCGATGTGGCTAAAAGCCGGGTAGGGTTTGGCAGATTTAAAGTTTGGGCAAAGGTATATTGGGTAAAAATGCTACAAACAAAAGTAATTAAAACCAGGCAGGAGATAAATTTTCGCACCATAGGGAGACAGCTCCTTTTTTAAACTTAGACCTGCTTGCCTCCCCAGGCTATCAAGTAATTAAAGGATAGCATATTTTGCTGATATTTTCAAGGCTATTTTAGGCGATTTTTAGTCGTTTTTGAAGGATATCGAGATGGAAAATTGCAGGCGTTCGTACTTTTTTAACTCTTCGGGAAATTCGGGAAACGGCGAGGCGTCTTTGATGCTTTCGATGGCGATTTGCCGCAAGAATTCGCTTCCCAGCGATTCCCCCTCCTTGACCCCCAAGCTTATAAGTTTACCATCGGATGAGACGGTAAACACCAGGTACATCTCTCCCCCGGCGGAACTGTCGTAATAACTGAAGGCTTTGGCGCGGATCTTGTCGCGGATCAGGTGGTAATAATTGGCATAGGCCGGTATTTTTTTAAGGTCTTTGGCGATAGTATCGTCGGACAGCGTAATTGCTTTTGCGGTTTGCTGCGCGATCTCGACCTTGCCGGTTTGGGCGTTTTGTGGCTGGAGGTTGGTTTGGGCGTTGATCGGAATATATTTGGGTGGGGCCGGTTGCAGCGTATTTTGTTTGAGCGGCGCGTTTTTGATCAAATGGATCTCCCGGATTTTTTTGATCTCGTTTGCTAATGGCTTGAATTGTAAATTCGGTATCCCGAAAATAGCTCCGGCGTGGATAAAGGCTGAAATAGTGATCGATGCGATAAAAAGATTTCTCATATGTATTTAACACGCCCCCACCCTGAATCGAACAGGGATTTCAGCCTTAGGAGGGCCGCGCTCTATCCTTTTGAGCTATAGGGGCGGCAATTAATATTTTATTAATGAGTAAACCGGATAATTTTTTAATTTATCCTTGCCGTTTAAGAAAGTGAGCTCGATCACAAACGCAATTGCGGCAACCTTGGCGCCTAATTTTTCTGTAAGGTTGACCATGGCTGTGGCAGTGCCGCCGGTGGCTAAAAGGTCATCCAGGATAAGGACCTTAGAATTTTTTTTAACTGCATCCTGGTGGACTTCGAGCGAGTCGGTGCCATATTCCAGGGCATAGACCGCTTTGTAGGTCTTGTAAGGCAATTTACCGGGTTTGCGTACCGGTACAAAACCGCAGCCAAGCTTATAGGCTAAAGGCATGCCGAAAATAAAACCGCGTGATTCGGCAGCCATGATGTAATCTATTTTTTTACCCTTGAGCATCTTGGCTAATCCGTCGATGGTTTTCTTTAAGGCGGTCTTATTGTTTAAGAGAGTCGTGATATCGCGAAAGAGTATGCCTTTTTTAGGAAAATCCGGAATGCTGCGGATATACTTTTCCAGTACCATAAGTAGCTCCTTTTTAAGCTTCGAGCTCTTTATTTTGTTCGTCGACGGCGTATTTACGCAGTTTTTTTAAAGCTTCTTTTTCGATCTGGCGGATACGTTCGCGCGAGACCTTTAACACCTTGGCGACTTCTGCCAGAGTATGGTTTTTCCCGTTCGCAATACCAAAGCGCAAGTTTAAGACCTCTTTTTCTCGTTTGGTGGCAAAATCTAAAAGGCGTTGTATCCGTTCTTTATTGAAGATCTTTTCTACTTCCTGGCCGGTATCGGCATAATCCGTGCTGGTCAAGAAATCGCTTAATTGTGATTCTCCATCTTCTCCTACCGGCGCATCAAGCGAGGCTTTGCGCTGCATCCACATCTCGATCTCGCTGATCTTATCCCCGGGGAGTTTTAACCGTTTAGATAACTCGGCACGTTGAGGCTCGCGCTTGGAGTGTTGACGTAAAGCCTCGCGTACCTTTTTGTATTTGGTGATCATTTCGCTCATGTAGACCGGGATGCGGATCGTTTTTCCCTGATCGATCAAAGCGCGGGTGATCGCCTGGCGGATCCACCACGCGGCATAGGTTGAAAAGCGAAAACCCTTGGAAGCGTCAAATTTATCGATCGCGCGCATTAAGCCGATATTCCCTTCGGCGATCAGGTCCATTAATGGTAAATCAAAGTAAGAATAGTGTTTGGCAATATTGACCACGAGTTTTAAATTGGCGTTGATTAACTTACGGCGTGATTCGCGGTGGCCGCCTTTGGCTTTAGGGACCAGCTCTTCCTCATCTTCCTTCGCAAGGAGTGGGATATCTTTTATCCGGTTTAAATAAGCTTTTATTGCTTCCATTTTTTTGCCTTGACCCCTTCCTTACCAATGACGGTAAGGAAGGGCATCGGCGTTGTTTACTTTTTACCTTTCTTAGCTTTCTTCGCTGCCGGCTTATTTCTTAAAGCAGCTTGCGCAGCGGCCAAACGTGCGATCGGTACGCGGAACGGTGAGCATGAAACGTAGTTCATGCCGACACGATGGCAAAAATCGATTGATTTCGGTTCGCCGCCGTGTTCGCCGCAAATACCGACTTTTAAATCTTTCTTTGTGGAACGGCCGCGCTTAATACCGATATCGATCAATTCGCCCACGCCTTCCTGGTCGATCGATTGGAACGGATCTTCCGGCAAGATACCTTTATTAAGGTAATCCGGCAAGAACCCGCCGATATCGTCGCGTGAAAAACCAAAGGTCATCTGGGTTAAATCGTTAGTGCCGAAAGAGAAAAATTGTGCTACTTCGGCGATCTTATTGGCAGTCAATGCCGCACGTGGGATCTCGATCATCGTGCCGAACATGTGCGGGATCTTTTTTACGCCATATTTCTTAGCGACTTCGTCGTGGATCCTTTTGAAGAGTTCCAGCTGGTCGCTTAATTCTTTTACCGTGCAGACGACCGGGATCATGATCTCCGGTTCTACCTTAACGCCGGCTTTGGTCAATTCTGCCGCAGCTTCTAAGATCGCGCGCACTTGCATTTCGCTGACTTCCGGATAAGTAACACCTAAGCGTACGCCGCGATGGCCCATCATCGGGTTCGACTCATGCAATGCATCAGCACGCTTGGCAAACTCTTCAGCGCTGATACCTAATGCCGCAGCCAATTCAGCGCGGGCCTTAGCTTCGCGTGGCACGAACTCGTGCAGCGGCGGATCCAACAAACGGATTGTAGTTGCAAAGCCTTTCATGGCTTCCATGGTGCCCTTAATATCAGACTTGGCAAATGGGAACAATTCAGCCAAAGCTTTGCGGCGTTCTTCTACGCTTTTCGAGATGATCATTTTGCGTAAGATGAACAATGGCTGTTCGCCGCCCTTGCCGTAGAACATATGCTCGGTGCGGAACAAGCCGATACCTTCAGCACCAAACTGACGTGCTTTGTTGGCATCATCCGGAGTGTCGGCGTTAGTACGGATCTTTAAGGTGCGGAACTTATCGCAGATCTTTAAGAAATCGTTTAAGACTTGGTTTTCGCTCGAAGCATCGATCATCTTTAATTGGCCTTCGTATACTGTGCCCTTGGTGCCGTTTAAGGTGATCCATTCGCCTTCTTTTAATATTTTACCGCCGACTTTGATCGTTTTACCTTCGACATGCATATCGCCGCAACCGACGATACAGCACTTACCCCAGCCACGGGCAACCAGTGCTGCGTGTGAAGTCATACCGCCGCGGGCCGTAAGAATGGCTTCGGCGACGCGCATACCTTCGACATCTTCCGGGTTAGTCTCTTCGCGTACCAGGATAACCTTCTTACCTTCTTTTGCCCATGCCACTGCATCGGCCGCGGAAAATACGATCATACCCGCTGCGCCGCCTGGGCCGGCTGGTAAACCCTTAGTGATCGGCTTCGTGGCCAATTCTGCTTTGGGGTCGATAATCGGGTGAAGTAACTCATCCAACTGCGCCGGAGTCACGCGTGATACTGCGTTTTCTGGAGTAGTTAATTTTTCTTTTACCATGTCTACCGCCATTCTTACTGCGGCTGGGCCATTACGCTTGCCGATGCGGCATTGCAACATAAAGAGCTTACCTTTTTCAATGGTAAACTCGATATCCTGCATGTCGTGGTAGTGCTTTTCTAAACGCTTCTGGATATCATCTAACTGCTTGTAGCAGACCGGCATGCACTTTTCTAAGGTCACTAAAGCTTTATTGTGGTCGCTTTGCGAGTACGCATTGATCGGTGCAGGTGTGCGGATACCGGCGACTACGTCTTCGCCTTGGGCATTGACTAAATATTCACCGTAGAAATTTCTTTCGCCGTTGCCGGGGTTGCGGGTAAAAGCAACGCCGGTAGCTGAATCATCGCCCATATTGCCGAAGACCATTGATTGAACGTTTACGGCAGTACCCCATTCATCAGGAATACCTTCGATCCTGCGGTAAGAGATCGCGCGCTTGCCGTTCCATGAAGCAAATACCGCGCTGATGCCGCCCCACAATTGAGCATATGGGTCATCAGGAAATTCGGTCTTTAAAGTCTCTTTGATCTTGGCTTTGAATAATACGCAAAGCTTCTTTAAATCTTCGGCATTCAAGTCGGTGTCATTAGTTACGTTCTTTTCTTTCTTCATCACGCCCATGATCTTTTCTAACTGCTTACGGATACCTTCATCGTGCTCTGGTTCAATCCCGGCAGCCTTTTCCATTACCACATCGGAATACATCATGATCAAACGGCGATAGGCATCATAAACAAAGCGCTCATTGCCGGTTTGTTTCACAAGCCCGGGGATCGTCTTTTCTGTAAGTCCAGTGTTAAGAATGGTTTCCATCATGCCCGGCATGCTCTTGCGGGCACCGGAACGAACCGAGACCAATAATGGGTTTACGGTATCGCCGAACTTCTTGCCCATGATCGCTTCGACCTTGCTCATCGCCTTGTTAACCTCAGCCTTTAATTCAGCCGGGTACTTCTTTTTATTTTGATAATAATAAGTACAGACTTCGGTCGTGAGTGTAAATCCCGGGGGAACTGGTAAGCGTAAGTTTGGGTGTCCGGCCATTTCTGCCAGATTAGCGCCCTTACCGCCCAAGAGATTTTTCATGCTTTCGTTACCATCGGCTTTTCCGCCGCCAAATGAATAGACATACTTCTTCGCCATGGAACCCTCCTTTTACTTGTGCCTTACGCCTTAAGCTGCGTGTTAATATATTCGATTAAATGTTCGATCTCTATCCGCTCTTGTTTCATCGTATCACGGTCACGTACGGTAACTTTTTTATCGGTCATACTGTCAACGTCGACAGTAACGCAAAACGGGGTACCGATCTCGTCTTGCCGGCGGTACAATTTGCCGATCGCTGCGGTGTCGTCGTACTGAGTAGGTAATTTATCTTTTATATCACAAAAAACCTTTTTTGCAAGCTCAACCAGCTCCGGCCGGTTAGTCAAAAGCGGTAAAATTGCGACACAATGTGCGGCTAATTGCGGTTTTAGCTTTAAAACTGTACGGATCTTGCCGTTGACCTCTTCTTCATGAAAGGCATCGCAGATCACCGCGAAAAAAGTGCGGTCAACACCGGCGGATGGCTCTATTACATAAGGAATGAATTTACGGTTATTTTTCTGGTCGAAATAAGAAAGGTCTTTTTTGCTGAATTTGGCGTGCTGAGTTAAATCGTAATCCGTGCGGTTGGCGATACCTTCAAGTTCGCTCCAGCCAAAAGGAAATAAATATTCGATATCGGTACAGCCGCGCGCGTAATGTGCAAGTTCATCTTGTGCGTGCGGGCGCTTCATGATATTTTCTTTCTTTAGGCCGATCTTATTGATGTAGTAGCTATAGCGCTCTTCGACCCACTCTTCGTAAAGCCGGTCGCTGTCTTCGGGAGCGCAAAAATATTCAATCTCCATCTGCTCAAATTCTTTCATGCGGAAGATAAAACTTCCGCCGGTGACCTCGTTACGGAACGATTTCCCGATTTGCGCTATGCCTAAAGGAAGTTTTTTGTAAGTTGAGCTTAAAACGTTTTGAAAGTTGCAAAAGATGCCCTGTGCGGTCTCCGGGCGCAAATAGCCCCAGTAAGGTTCGGTTTCGATCGCGCTCATATTGGTGCGCAACATTAAATTAAATTTACGCGGCTTGGAAACATTTGTGTCGATATCTTTACCGCACTCGCACTTATAGATATTATCTTTGACGTGTTCGATTTTATCCAAGCGGAAACGTTTCTTGCAATGCAAGCAATCGACCAGCATATCGTTAAAGCCATCTAAGTGGCCGGAGGCTTTAAAGACATCTTCGTGGGTAATAATGCTGCAATCTAAGCCAACGATATCCGGGCGGTCTTCGGCGTAGGTCTTCCACCATAAATCCTTAATGCGTTTTTTTATCTTTGAGCCCAACGGGCCGTAGTCCCAGATGCTGGATACTCCGCCGTAGATCTCGGAGCCGCCAAAAATAAAGCCCCGGCGTTTGCAAAGAGAGACAATTTTGGATAATTTGTCTTCAGCCATAGATGAAGTATTATACCCAAAAATCCTAAAAATGTAAGGAGTTTTTTAATGAGACTTGGGCGAGTCAACGTGCTATGCTCGGCAGATGAGCCCGTAGTCGAATTACCCCTTATGGGTAATGATGTTAACCGGTGGAATCATCCTTTATGATGTCGAAGCTTATTTTCCGAATTTTTCCATTTTAACGATTTTCAAACTATAATGTTGGAAAAATTGCGGGCCAACGCCGGGAAATTCTATTGGAATCGAGTTTGCCGATACACCTACCTTAATATCCCGTACATCGATGCCGCCGGTGGGCAGTGGGTTATCAACAAATCCTGCACCATCCTCACTCTTCTCGCCTTCCAGCCCAACCGAAGCGAGATCATCATAAAGTGCCTCAGGAACACCACCGGTAAGAGCAACGGATTTTTTATCGTTATTTTGCTCGGGAGTACCCAGGGTAACGCCTAATTTGGCGGTATGCATACGATGCAAGGTAGCACGGCGGTACTTACCGCTACCATCTCTGACTATTACGGTGCTGCCTTCACTTAACGAAACGCCAGATACTCGCATTACTTTTATCGGGATATACTCGATCTTGCCCGTAGCTGAATTGCGTTGGCGCGCCAAGCGAGTATACGCTGATGCTCCGCCGCTTGCCTCTACTTCTTCGTAACCATCGATGTAAATTTCGCGCCAAGCGCCGGGCATTAAGTGTACCTTCTTTAGGGTTTTTATCAAATCGTCGGTAACAGAAACCGTTGGATGCTTGTCATGCAAATATTGCCTTAATGATTTTTCCCAATCAGCTAAAGCGGCGTCGACGAGTTCTTGCTGCTTAGTTTTGAGTTCTTTAATGGCTTCGGCCGCGGCAGAACGAACCTCATCGCTGCTATCTTTCAACGCTTTGGCAAGGCCAGAGGCAGCACGAGGATCATTAATTTTACCAAGAGCCCTAACGATAGCCACACGGACTTTCTTGTAAGCTTCGTTAAATTCACTAAACCGGCTAAACCGGTCAACGTCATCCATCACCTCATAAAGGTCTCTGGTGTTACGTACTTTATCCATAGTACGGTATGTAGCAGGAACAAAGCGGAGATATCGATTATTGCGCTCTAATGCTTGCAAGAGAACCGAAACAGCACGAGGATCGCCTGTTATACCCATACTTTCAGCAGCCATCGCACGAAGATCTAAATAACGACTTTTTAACATTTTAGAAAGAGCAGGGAAAACATGAGGATCTTTGCGGCCGCTAAGTATCCGTACGGCCGCAGAATGAACATCCTGATCTGTATCTTCTAACGCAGCAATAAGAACAGGAAGTGCCCTGGGATCGTCGCTTTCGCCTAAAGCACGAACAACAGCAGAGCGGACATATCGGCTATCGTCACTAAACGCCTCAATGATCGCCGCAATGGCATCTGCATCTTTAGTTTTCCCAAGAGCCACAGCAGCAGCCTCGCGGACCATCCATTCCTTACCTTCCGTACGTGCCAATGCCCTAACAAGGGCAGAAACAACACGATGATCTTTAAACCCACGAAGAGACCATGCCGCCTTGGCACGGACCTCAACGTTATCGTCGTTTTCTAATACCCCAATAAGGGCAGGAATAGCACTGGGATCATTAATTTCACCAAGGCTTGAAGCGGCAGCTTCCCGGTCGCTCTTGTCGGGATATTTTAATACCCTAAGAAGAGCGAGAACAGCACGAGGATCTTTGGTTGATCCGAGACGCGCGATAGCATGGTGGCGGACTGTCCAGTCATTGCTATCTAACGCTTTGATATCCCTAGAAATCGCATCACCACTCTCTTCAAGAGAAGTGCGCCCTTGTACAGGAAGTGCATCGTAATCGCTGTCAGCATTTACCGTAGAGGCGGCATGCGTAACAGCTAAGGCAAGAACTCCGGTAACAAAACCTCTGCCTTGCCCCGGCTTAGCGAATACTGCTAAAGCCACCTGTTCATCAGGGTTTAAGTTATTGGCTTCGACTATATCGTCGATGATCTCTGGGTTAAAAGTTCCGGTTGTTTTTGCTGCTTTTGCCATCACCGCAAAAATCTCACTTGCAGCCTTACGCATTAATAGCGCATTTTCTGGCAAAGTCGCTAAAAGAGTTTCTACCGATAATAAAGAACCAAATTTTATTTTTTCAACCAACAACCCTACCTCTCGGTTAATCACTTCAATATGCACATGTGCCGCATCGCGTTCGGCGTCTGGAGAGATCACCTGCTTATCATGATAATTACCATCTGAATCTTTCCAGGAATCATGATCCCGTCTTAGCTCATCTTGCTCAGCAAGCAAGGCCAAGACTTTTCTTTCGTCTGGGGTTAAAGCGCTTGGCTGTTGCGCTAAAATACCATGAATTTCGCGCACTGCAATATCTTGGCGCTGCCCAATTGAAGCATCAGGGTGATAAAGCGCGGGATCACTGATCTTCGCTAATGCTTTTTTTAACACTTGTGCACTTTCCGGTAAAATCCGTATAAGATCCGAGATAAACAAATCACTGCCGCGCAGAACCGCCACATCACGAAGCATCTTGCGAAACGCGCTAAGCTGGTCGGCGTTGAGATGAGCCGATTTCGTTGCCGGACTTGCCGGAGCAATTGCAACCGCAGGAGCCTCGGTGGTTGTACCAGGGGCCTCACCGGATTTTTTCGGTAAGTCATATTTAACCCTAACTACTCTCATCGGTGGTTCTGGAAGTTTTTTCCCGGTAGTCATCGTCGTCCAAAGTTTCGTAACCGCTTCGCGCATTCTGACGTTACTTGGCGGTAACATTGCTAATAAGCTATCTAATGATAACTCTCTATTTTTACCGTCTAGCATTTCTTGGATCTGACCGCGAACAATAACGATTTGTGGCTCAGTTATCTGGTCATTCAATAAAGCTAATCCCGTAGTTATTGCCCGCGCGCGAACCAATATCTCCTGTCCTTTAAATCTTTTTTTACGTGCAGCTTCTAAGGTGCTGATCGCTTTTTGACGCGACTGCGGATGATAACAGCCATACGTCGCGATGGCGCTGGCAGCGCTCGTATAAAAATTGGGCCTAAGGCCTGCCTTATTCAGCGCAATGGCTAAACTATTGATAAATTGCTCGTCCAGTTGCCGATCATCTCCGGAAATATGCATTATCGTGCCAATGGTGCTATTGAAATGAATAATATCGCGCGTTGGTTGTGTCAGCACAAGCAGCAATTTAGCCACTACTTCTGGGGCTAATGTGCTATTCAGCGTAACGGCCTCGATGATCTTCTCTCTGGCATCCACATAAGCATCACGGCCAGAGTTTGGGACCGTATGTGAAGCTACTGCGACCCGCAACTCTTGAGGAGTATTCGCTGGAACATTACCTAAATCAGTTATCGGGTCTGCCGGAGCAGTTTCAACTAACAAGCCTCGTTGTGGCATTTTTGCTTCGGCTTCATCTGCAGTAACGGGCACTGAAGTTTCTGTCTCGTCGATGTGAGTACAGCCAACGCCGCCCGAGAAGTATTGGCGTTTGGTGATTTTTATCGCGGGCGAATAGTTATTCGCCCCTACCCGTTCCTTTTTCGTGTAATTGTAGACACCTTTCTGGAAGGCTTCGCAATAAAGCGCATAGATCTTATCTTTGGCCGACTTGTCGTTGATATCGATGCCATTGATCTTTTTCTGGTTGATATAGTTTTTGTAAAAACTTTCCTGAAATTTCTTTTTAAACCAAGTAGCCAAAACCAAGGAACGATAAACCTGGCGCAATTGGGCAAAGTTTTTACCGGTGTTAACCTCGTTTTCAACAATAGGAAGGATCTGCCGTTTAAATGCGTCCGTAGGGGCAGGGTTTCCCTGCCCTCCAATGGCGTCCTTTGAGGTCTGTCCGGGGCGCGGTGACCGCGCCCCTACATTTTTTTGCATTGCCAAATAATCCTCTTCCATCATTACCTTAAGGCTCGCCTTTGCGATGATCGCAGTATCTTTATGTTCGTAGACTTGGGCATCATTGGGCATGATCCAAATCTTATTAAATGATTGGGTTGCGGGCGAATGATTATTCGCCCCTACCTGCCTGCCGGCAGGCAGGGCACCATTCATTGCCTGCCAATATTTTTTACCGATCGCGCTTTCCGGGTAGGTCAACGAAGCCGAAATCTGTTTTAAAAAGTAATCCTGTGAAAGCATATCCGAGCCCATGTCGGTTTCCGACAATTCTTGAGGGATGATGCGGTTTTGTTCATAGGGTGATAAGTTTACCCAAAGATCCTTTTGAGGTATCGTTAATCCGGCCAAGAAGTAGCGGATAAGCATGGCTGCATCGTCTTGGCTGACATTATCCTGGTTGGCACTATCGATAATAAAGGTGATATTTAAAGGGTTTTTCGGGTCAATCTTAACGGCGCTTAATACCGGAAAAGAGTATTTTTCTGAAGTATTAAGGATCTGGTTCGGTGAGGGGAGATTTAAAGTTTGGGCAAAGACCAAAGATGAAGAGAGGTTAGAAAAGCAAAAGGCGACGAGAGTGAATATGCTAAGGAAACGTTTCATTAAATAACCTCCATAAATATAAAAGCTATACCGCTTGCCTTGAACGCTGAATACTAACGATCTTGAAGCTAAATCCGGAAAAATTTTGAATATCTACCGGCATATTCTTAAACATAGGGATCTTGGTGCCGTCGCTTTGTATTTCCATACGCATCAATCCTTCTCTATCATCAATACCGCCGGTGGTGACATCACTTGCGCTATCTGGTGCAGCGCTTGCCGTATAGTCTTTCACCTCATCCCCCTCCACCCCCACCAACGCCAGCTCATCATAAAATTTTGCATCGATGCCGCCGGCAATAGCAGCTTCTTTTTTGGCCTTATTTTGTGCGCTGTTGCCCACAGCTACGCCTTTTTCACCGTTGTGCATGATACGTACGGTTGACAAACGGTAGCCGCCATCTATACCCTTGACCACCACGGTGTCGTTAACATTTATACTTGCGCCAGGCATAGGTCTTACCCGTATTTTTTTACCATTGGAAAGCACTCTTTCCGACGGGGCATAGTCATCGGGAACTTCTTCGAAATCGCCCTTATTGATCTGCCGCCAACCCCCTGGCATCGAGTGCACTTCCCACAGAACCTGCTTATCGGCCGGTGTTAATTTCATGTCAGGATGGTTTTTCGCCATATACTCACTTAAAGACTTTTGCCAAGCGGTTTGGGCGGCGGCAAGGTTAGCTTTATCTTTGGCGTCACTAGCAAGCTCGGTCTTAACATAAGTAATATATTGCAAAATTTCGTATTTATGATGCTGATCGGTAATATTATTAGCTACAGCATCGGCTTCGGCATCTAAACCATTCTCGATCATGTCACCGATAATTTTCTGCAATGGGTCGGGAGCACTCTGTGAGTCATGGCCGGTGTAGGTAGCGCCATCAGCCGCCTTAACCGCCATAATAAAAGTCTTGCGAGCACCCTGGATATTGACTTTGGCCTGAATAGATCCGATACCGCTAAGAACAAACGATCGGGTAAAAGCATCCGCAGGAATAATCATACTAATGGCCTCGGCAAATAAATTATGTTCGGCTAGAGCAAGAGAAATCGCTGCTCGAGCGTCATCTATAGCACTTGAAACTTCAGTTCTATCATCAAGATCCGTGATCCTAGATGCCTCATTTATCGCTACAAGCAAGATTTTTTTAGCGCTTGAAATATCTGTTTCAGCTTTAGCGGTAGCGGTCGCTACCCTGGCGACAACCATTGCTGCCCTAGCGTTATTGATATGGCTTGAAGCTTCAAGCTTAAGTTTGTGATCAGTAATCCTAGCTACCTCATTGGTCGCTACAAGCAATATTTTTCTTGCGCCTGGAATATCTGTTCTAGATTTAATTGTGGCAATCTCTGCCCTAGCATGAACTATCGCCGCTAAGGCGTTATTCCTGAAATCGGCAACTTCTCTAGCTGGATTATACTTAGGGTCAGCCATCACCATCATCTCCATGAGGTTGGATCTATCCGGATGATAAAGCCTTGCCACGGCCGCTCTAAGAACATCATAGATTTTTTTTACCGTCTTATTAGCTTCATCATACTCACCATCTTCGGCCTGACCGATTGCGTCATGAGATAAAGATTTAAATACATGATTCGTATCAGCCTTAGCTACTGACGCATTCCCCGTAACTCCACCTACCGCTAACGCACCAATCAAAACTGCTTTTATGGCGGTGTCGGCAATACCCAGCTTACCATCATCCAATGCTTGTTGGACGGATTCACGCTGCTCTGGGGTTGCGGTCTCTTTGGTGACGCCTAGTACGGCATAAGCCCTGGATTCTTTCCAATCGATTAATTTACGTGAGGCTAAACGCATACGTAGCACGTGATCGCTACCTTCCACAACTCTTACGGTTTCATATCCGGCAAACTTTCCATTTTCATCAAAAACTTCCTGTTCCGGCACTTCCTGATTTTTTCTAAAACCTGCAGGCGCTATCTTCCAACCCTTGCCTGTCACATGAATATTCCAAAGCTGGGCCAACTGGGAATCGGTCAATTCAATGTCTTGTGCTGTAAAAATCGATTTCATCGAATCATCCCAAGTAGCCTGGGCGGCGGCGGCGGAGTCAGTAGCATCTTGGGCCTTACCGGCTTTGGTTTGGGTTGCAGTTTTGTTCTCTACTTTAACGGTATTATGGTGCAGCTTATCTTCAGCCCTAGCCGCCGAGATCATGGAAAGAATTCTTTTCTCATACTCTAATCGTTGTCTTCTAGCCGCCGCCTTTACAGCAGTATCGAAAGTTGCCGGAGTACGGGGGACAGAAGCTCTAACCAAAATTCCACCGCCGTGATACTTCTCCTCCAAATACCTCCAATCAATCTTTTTCATCGTTTTAAGCGCATCCGCATACCGTCCATGCGCAGCCTGTATTTTAATTATTTCGAATAGAGCATCGGTTTTTGGGGATCCCCTCTTAAGAGGATCCAGATTTGCGATATAGTTCGTAGTCTCAATCGCATCTTCATACAACTTCTCTGCGGCTTGTTTTTTAGCGATTTCAGTTAAAAATATATCCCTCATACCTGGTAATGATTTTGCATTCTTCGCCGCCTCTATGTCAGCAGCAAACTTAGCTTTCATCTTTTTAACTGGGTCGGTTTCGGTTTGATCGCCAGTAGCGCTTTTATCGCTATCTACCTTAGTGCCGCTATCTATAACATTCTTAGCCAAATCTGGGGTAGTGCCGGCATCGGTTTTTGGTTGAACGATTCGCGTTGGAGTATCTCCGGCATTTTCCTCTGCCAAATCTGCCTTGTGTCGCTGGTATGCCCCCGCCATAAATCCGGCAATGACTCCCGCCGCAAGCGTTGTCGCCACAAGCGTCTTGCTGACGATCGCGCCGGTTGATTTATCGCGCGTGGGATCTTCCGGAGTAGCCAGATGCGCAACCGTAGGTAAGCGTGGTTTTCCGGTAACCGTAGCCCCTTGACCAGCCGTCAATAAATCCGTGGTTACCACGGCTGGCGATTTGGTTCCGGCCACGGCTACAGATGCGATTTCTGGCTTGGGCGTGGACACGCTATCCATCCCCTCACTCACCTTTCCAACATAACCACCAGAAAAATAGGCGCGGTTGGTGATTTTGATAACGGGCGAATAATTATTCGCCCCCACACGTTCTTTTTTTGTGTAGTCATAAACACCTTTTTTGAAAGCTTCTACATATTGGCTATAGATCTGGTCAACGGCATTATGATCATTAGTATTAATGCCGGCGATCTTTTTCTTATCAATATAAAGCTGACTGTAAATTGTATCCTTTAAACGTTTCTTAAACCATGCCGCCAGGACAATGGCATTATGTATTTGGCGCAAATAGGCGAAGTTCTGGCCATGGTTAACATCTTTTTCGATCAGGGGAAGGATGTGGGTCTTAAATG
>Ga0265342_10000326_pt1 | contig 53802 bp, 54 predicted proteins | sample 4CB327metaG_FD_203125 | JGI IMG/M metagenome (GOLD analysis project Ga0265342, IMG submission 203125) | Rhizosphere microbial communities from Carex aquatilis grown in University of Washington, Seatle, WA, United States - 4-CB3-27 metaG | ecosystem: Host-associated > Plants > Roots >... | reverse complement strand
TACTGGCCGGTCGAGTTCTTCGCGGGTCTGCTCACCTGCGACAAGGACAAGACCGAGAGCGTGGTCAAGTTCATCGCCGAGGCGCGCGCGCAGGACATCGAGGTGCAGCGCCCCGACATCAACGAATCGGACACCGACTTCACCGTCGTCGTGCGCGCGGTCGACGACGGCAAGAACAAGAAGACGATCCGTTTCGGGCTCGGCGCGGTCAAGGGCGTGGGCGAGGGCGCGGTCGAGGTGATCAAGGCGGCGCGCGACGAGGGCGGGCCGTTCCTGTCGCTGTTCGACTTCTGCAAGCGAGTCGACGGGCGCAAGGTCAACCGGAAGGTGCTCGAGGCGCTGGTGAAGTCGGGCGCCTTCGACGGCGTCGCATCGTCGAACGGCGTCTCGCGCGCCAAGTTGTTTGCGGCGATCGGCCTCGCGTCGGATCGCGCGTCCGCGCACCAGCGCGAGAAGGAGAGCGGCCAGACGTCGCTGCTCGCGCTCTTTGGCGGCGGCAGCAACGGCAAATCGGGCGGCAAATCAAATGGCGCGTTCGAGGAGGTCGATCGCTACCCCGATGCCGACGAGTGGTTCCCCAAGGAGACCCTCGCCTTCGAGAAGGAGAGCCTGGGCTTCTACATCAGCGGCCATCCGATGGATCGCTACCTCGGCGAGATCAAGAAGTTCACCAATGGCACCACCGCCAACTGCATCGAGAAGGGGGTGCGCGCCGAGGTGACGCTGGCCGGGATCGTCTCCAACTATCAGGAGCGCCCCATGAAGAGCGGCGCCGGCAAGTACGCGTTCTTCACGCTCGAGGATCACTTCGGCCAGATCGAGTTCATCGTCAACAGCAAGAAGGTCGAGGAGTACCGCGAGCTTCTGAGCAAGGACGACCCGCTGCTGGTCTTCGGCACCGTCGACGCCCCCTTCGGCGACGGCGAGGCCGCGCGCGAGCGCCTGCGCTTCAACGACGCCAAGCTGCTGTCCGAGGTGCGCCGCCAGAAAAGCTCGCTGCTCGAGGTGCGCCTCAACGCCGACCTGATCAGCGACGAAAGCCTGGTGGCGCTCGAAAAGCTCTTGCGAGAGCACGTCGGCCCCTGCAAGACCCTGCTGAAGATGGAGATCCCCAAGCGAAGCGAGTCCGTCCTCGACCTCGGCGACGACTACAAGGTCGCGGCAACGGACGATCTGCTGGCAAGGATCGAGCAGTTGTTCGGGGAGAGGGTCGCGGTATTGCGGTGAAGAAAACTCAGAATCAGGGCTTTCCGTGCCGTCACGGAGTCAGCCGACCGATGCGATCCTGAAGGGCGGCGGTGAACCAGAGATTGCCGTCTGGCCCGGCGGTGATGCTGAGGGGCGTGCTCAGCGTGTCGGGGAGCAGAAACCTGGTGACCACGCCGGCAGGGGTCATTCGCGTGATCGTGGCGATGTTGTACTCGGTGAACCACAGGTTGCCGTCGGGGCCCGTCGCTAGCCCCAGGGGCGCGCCATAGCTGGGTACCGGGAACAAGGTGAGGGCTCCTGAAGTCGTCATTCGGCCGATCTTCTCGTCCCCGGCGTTGACGGTGAACCAGAGGTTGCCGTCCGGGCCGACGACCAGGCTCCAGGGGCCAAACTCGTTGGGCACCGCGAATTCGGTGATGCTCCCGGCGGGCGTGATGCGCGCGACCTGTCCGGCGTAGGTTTCAGTGAACCAGACGTTGCCATCCGGCGCCGTCACGATGTCGACGGGGCCGCTGCCGGCGGTGGGAATGACAAACTCCTTGAACGTTCCCGCCGGGGTGATGCGCCCGATCTGATTGTTCGAAGTTTCGGTGAACCACAGGTTGCCGTCGGGCCCCGCGGTGATGTAGTAGACCGGGATCATTCCCGGGCGGTGAGGATCCGGTGTCGGCACCGGAAACTCGGTGATGGTCCCGCTCGGCGTGACGCGCGCGATGTGGTTCGACGCAGTCTCGGTGAACCACAGATTGCCGTCGGGCCCCGCCGTGATCCCACCCGGGCCCGAGCCGAGCGTGGGTGTGACGAACGCCGTCACCTGTCCCGCCAGCGTCATGCGCGCGACGTAGTTCGTGGCCGTGGTGAACCAGAGATTGCCGTCGGGGCCGACCGTGATTTCGTTGGGAGAGCCGATGTCGCCGACTGGAAAGTCCTTCGTCGGACGCGATGCCGGCCCCGCGTCTCCAGCGCCGCCATCGAAACCCGTGCCGCCACCCGATCCACCGGTTCCTCTCGCGTCGGTGGCTCCTCCCGCGCCGGTGGTTCCTCCCGCGCCGGTGCTTCCACCCGACTCTCGCCCGCGAGCGTCGCTGGGCGTCCCTCCTCCCGCCGCTCCGGCCTCCGAGCCGGCGTCGCGTTCCAGGCTCGCCTTTCCGCGACAGCCCGACCAGGTTGCCAAGGCAACGATGGCAAGACCCGTGCACCACCGTCTCGAGGCTCGCCTCCACGCCACTAGGCTGATTATGTGACGAACAGCGTCAGCCGCAAAGTGCGCCCTCTCATCGGACCCACGAACACGCTCGGTTTCAGAATCGGGCGGGCCGAGGACGAGCTCGCCCTCGGGGCCCAGGGATGCGGCACCTGTGTTCCCGCCGACGGAGGTTCGGGCGGCGGCTGCCAGGATCCGACGACGACGATCAACTTGCGTCCCGTTCAGACCCCTCAGCAGGTTCGGGTCACCTGGATGCAGCTCACCGGCGGGCAGCCGGTCGATGGGGTCGTCCCACACGCGATCACGTCGATCATCTGGACGTTCCCCCCCGCCGTCTCCACGACCGACGCGGCCGCGTCCTACAACGTCGACATCACGATCGACGACATCTCTTTCATCCCCGATATCGGCCCCTGAGCCGCCGCCGCGGCTACTGACCCGACGGTGCGTCGGCCGGTGCGTCCGCGGGCGCGTCGGTACCGCCGTCGGTCGCGCCTCCGTCGGAGGACGTACCGCCGTCGGTGCTCACCTGCGCCACGGTGTTCGGGCCCTGCGCGGCGTTGAAGGCGATCTGCTCAGGTGAGAGGGCCTTGCTGTAGATGCGGAACTCTTCGTAGATCCCGCCGAACAGGGTGTCGGGCGCCCACTGGGATCGCCCGAGCCAGTTGTTGACGTCATTGAGCTGGGTCAGGATGTTGTGCGCGCGCAGCGTTGCCGGCGTGCCAACTGGCTGGCCGTTCACGTACAACGTCAGCTTCAAGTTGGCGTCGTCGACGACGACCGCGACGTGGATCAGCGGAGTCGGGCCGATCGTGAGCGGGCTAGTACCGTCGGCGATATCCTCGTTGCCGCCGTTGCTCGCGAGCGTGACCGCCGCGCGCACGTTGGCGGGATTGGCGCCACTCTCCGGTGACAGGAAGATGTATGTCTGGCCGTTGCCGGGTGTCCCGGTCCCTCCGGTGCTGCTGCCGAAGTCGAAGATGCGTTGCCACGCGGTCGAGACGGGCGGGTTCCAGGCAATCCAGGCTTCGAAGGTGGCGTTCGGGCCCAGCGTCGAGATGGTCCCCGCAGGCAGCGTCACCCATTGACCGGTGGTCGTGCTCGAGACAGCACCGCCGGCCAGCGTGAGCTTGCCGCCCGACGGCACCACGGCGGCGGTCGAGCCCATGCCGTTCTTGGGGCTGACGCCCGCGATGGTGATCGAGTCGGCGATCGTGGTGGTGGTATCGTCGAAGGTGTAGCGGTGCACCAGGCACAGTGGCGTGTTGTCGGGGATGGGGCCGCAGCCGCACACGCCCGGGGTGGTGGTCCTGGTTCCGTCGTGCGGACAGACATCGAGGCAATCGATCACGCCGTCACCGTCGCTGTCCAGGGCGCCGATGCTATCGGCCACGCCCGGGCATTTGTCGATACAGTCGGGGACGCCATCGCCGTCGTTGTCCGTATCGACGATGCCGCAGCCGCAGATGCCGGGCATCTGCTTCGTCGGATCGTTGGGGCACTGGTCCTGACAGTCGGGCACGCCGTCGAAGTCCATGTCGCCGGCTCCGCCCTCGGCGATCGCATTGGCGCAGACGTTATTCGTGTCGGTGCCGGCGTCCGTGATACCGCCCACCCCCGCTCCGCCCATTCCCGATCCACCCATGCTGGCTCCGCCCATGCCCGCGTCGACCGGCAAGGGCGAGGTGCTGCTGCCGCAACCCGGGCCGACCGTGATCAGCGCCGCGCCACCTACCAGGGCGAACAACGACAGCAGACCGCGAAACCCGTTTCCGCGAGGCAGATTTCCAGGAACGGTCTTGAAAGGAACGGCGTTGAGACGCATGGGGAGCCCTCCCTGAGGACGTGAACGTAGGGGACGTTGCGAAGTGCCCTCAGCCCTGGAAATTGGTCCAGGTAATTGCGGGCCCGCCGTTGCGAGATTGCAACGATACCGTCATGTCGCCGGAACGTGGCCTCGATTAGGAACTTGGTCGTCGAAGTCCCACCCCAAGGTTTCCTTCGGAGGCTCATCCGCATGAAAAGCGATCGGCGAACGTTTCTTCAACTCGTGAGCAGCGGCGCCCTCGCGGCGGCTTTTCCCGCCAGCATCAAGCGCGCGCTGGCGATCCCCGCGCATCACCGCACCGGCACGATCGCCGATGTCGAGCACATCGTGATCCTGATGCAGGAGAACCGTTCCTTCGACCACTACTTCGGCACGCTGCGCGGCGTACGCGGCTTCGGCGACCCGCGCGCGGTCACGCTGCCCTCGGGCCTGCCGGTCTGGTATCAGCCGAACGGGGATGGCTACGTGCTGCCGTTCCACCCCGGCGCCCCCAATCTGGGCCTCACCTTCGTGGAAGATCTGGCCCATAACTGGTCCGACACGCACGCCGCCTGGAACGTCGGGAAATACGATCAGTGGGTGCCGTCCAAGGGCACGACCACGATGGCGTACCTGACCCGCGACGACATCCCGTTCCACTACGCGCTCGCCGACGCGTTCACGGTCTGCGACGCATACCACTGTTCGTTCCTGGGCGCGACCGATCCCAACCGCTATCACATGTGGACTGGCTGGGTTGGCAACGACGGCCAGAACGGCGGTCCCGTGCTCAACAACGCCGAAGCCGGCTACGACTGGTCGACCTTCCCCGAACGACTGCAGGCCGCCGGCATCCCCTGGAAGATCTACCAGGACCAGGGTGAGGGCCTCGACGCCGCGCACTTCTGGGGCTGGGGCGAGGACGCGTACATCGGGAACTACGGCGACAACTCGCTGCTGTACTTCCACCAGTACCAGAATTCGCAGCCGGGCAGCCCACTGTTCGAGGGCGCGCTACGCGGGACCAACATCTCGCAGGGCGGGACGCTGTTCGATCAGTTCCGGCAGGACGTGGTGTCGGGCAACTTGCCCAAGGTGTCGTGGATCGTCGCGCCCGAGGCGTATACCGAGCACCCGAACTGGCCGGCGAACTTCGGCGCCTGGTACGTGTCGCAGATCCTCGACGCGCTGACCGCCAACCCCGAGGTCTGGAGCAAGACGGCGTTTTTCCTGAACTACGACGAGAACGACGGCTTCTTCGACCACATGGTGCCGCCGACGGCGCCGCAGTCTCGTGCCCAGGGGGTGTCGACGGTCGACACCGCCAACGAGATCTTCACCGGCAACGCCAGCTTCGCCCCCGGCCCGTACGGCCTGGGCGTGCGCGTGCCGATGCTCGTGATCTCGCCCTGGAGCAAGGGCGGTTGGGTCGACTCCGAGGTCTTCGATCACACGTCGCTGATCCGGTTCATCGAGACGCGTTTCGCCGCCGAGCACCCGGGCCTGCTCGAGCCGAACATCACGCCCTGGCGCCGCGCGGTGGCCGGCGACCTGACCTCGGCGTTCGACTTCAAGTCACCGAACGACCGCGGGTCATTCCACGATCTCAAGGTGCTGCCGAGCACCGCCGCCTACGTGCCGCCCGACAACGACCGGCACCCCGACTACGTGCCCCCCGTGCCCGCGCTGCAGGCGCTGCCGGCGCAAGAGCCGGGCACGCGGCCGGCGCGCGCGGTCCCGTACGAGCTGCACGTGCGGGGCGAGGCCGACTTCGACGACGACACCGTGAAGCTGCACTTCGCCAACACCGGCAAGGCGGCGGCGGTGTTTCAGGTTCGCAAGGCCGGCAGCATCGATGGGCCCTGGACGTACACGGTCGGGCCGGGCGCGCACCTCTCCGACGTCTGGGCCTTTCCCGACGGCAGCGCCTACGATCTGTCGGTCTACGGTCCAAACGGCTTCCTGCGGGCGTTCCGCGGCAGCCTCTCGGGTCGCCACAAGGCCAACCTCACCGTGCGCAACCGCTACGGTGAGCGCGGCGGCATCACCCTCGACATCCAGAACCACGGCGCCTCCCACGCCACGGTGCGTATCCTCGACGTCTACGCGAACGAGGCGGTCGTGCACGAGGTCCACTCGGGCGACAGCCTCACGCGTCACTTCTCTCTCGACGGCTCGCATGACTGGTACGACTTCGTGATCGAGGTCGATTCCGATTCGACGTTCCAGCAGCGCATCGCCGGGCACGTCGAGACCGGCAACGACAGCGTCAGCGATCCCCAAATAGGGAAGTAGACGGAAAGTAGACGGGAAAGAGGCGGGAGGGTCAGCTGAACAGCGCGCGCAGGTCGCCGAGGCCGGTGATCAGCCGGTGCCGGCCCCCCTCGGACGGCTCGCCGTACGAGGGGTTGCGCGCGATCTGCACGGTCTCGATACCGAGAGAGCGCGCGCCGTCGAGGTAGCGCGCCTGATCGTCGATGAACACCGCCTCGGCGGCGGTGGCGCCCAGGCATCTGAGCGCGTGCTCGAAGATCGCTGCATCAGGCTTGAGGCTCTTCACCTCGCACGACAGCACCGTCGCGTCGACCTCGCGCTCGAGGTCGAGGTTGGCCAGGATCGGACGGGTGACGTGGTCGCAATTGCTGACGATGGCCACGCGGGTGCGCGCCGCGCGCAGAGCGCGCAGGACCGGCCGGACGTCGTCGTAGAGGTGGGCGGCGTCGCGCAGATATTCCAGCAGCTCGGCCTCGAGCTCGGCGATGAACGGATCGTTGTTTCCCGATGGGACCGGCTGGTCATCGCGCGCGGGATCGTACGACCCGCGCGCGGCGGCGACGATCGCGGCCAGGTCGCCGCGGATGCCGGGAAAGCGGCCCACGCCGCGCGGCTCGTGCGTGATCTCGAATGCGCGCAGCAGCGCCGCGCCATCGACCTGGAGTCGGTTCGTCAGGCGCTGGCCAAGCGCGCGCCAGTCGGTCCACACCAGCGTGTCGTAAAGGTCGACGAGGAGCGTCTTCACAACTACTTCTACTTCTACTTCTTGTCAGCGCGCGAGCGACATCCGAAGCGGCAGGCGACGGCGGATGGCCTTGGACTCCACGCGATCGAGCTCCTGCACCAGCGACTGGTCGAAGACCTCGCCGATCACCTGGCGCATCAGCCGGTAGACCGTGGGCCCGCCGTCCTGCGCGCATGAGTAGTCGTGAAACTCGGGGCTGAGCCCGAGCGAGCGGCTGCTCCAGGACAGCGGGTAGAGGCGGCAGGCGCGCGGCTTGATCTCCGCCGGCGCGAAGCCGTTGAGCAGCGCGGCGCGGTGCAGGCCGCAGCCGCGCTCGCCGGTGTGCTCAAGGAAGACGCAGCCGGACGTCTCGTCGTCGCGATCCGACGTCGCGGTGCGCAGCAGGATCCCGCCCGGTGCCTCGGGATCCTCCTCGGGGTCGCGCTCGTCGAACCAGTGTTCGCTGTCCTGGCGCTCGGGCTTGAGGATCGACGCCACCTCCCGGACGCGGCGCAGGATCGCCTGCTTCTCCGGGATGAGCACGTCCGCGCCGTACTGGCAGCAGGCGTCGTTGCGTCGCCGGTTGCCCTCCTCGCGGCATCGGCACTGGTGCTGAATGCAGTCGGCAGCGAAGGTGATTCTGAAGATGTCCGCTTCGACGCGATGAATGATCGGGTGATTGACCGTAAGGCTCAAGGGAGCCCCATCATGCTATCGAATTGCGCTTTTTTGAAAGAATCCACTCACAGCGGACGGACCGGGATGTCCTTGGGCCCGAGTCGTAGTGTCTTGCGCAGGCGCTGGCGCTCGGTTTCGTTGCAGCCGGTGCCCCGGTTGCGGCGCACCAGCTCGCGGATCTCATGGTGGGGCAGCACGCTGCGCAGCCACTGCACCGCGCGGCGGTCACCGCGGACCAGGCTCTCGCGCACGATCACGTAGCGGTGGTCGGGGTCGGCCCAGCAGAGCGCGGCCGGGTTGAAGTCTTCCAGGACGCGGCGCACGGACGCCGGCGCATCCAGCGCGGTGACCACGCGCGAGCCGCGCTGACGGGCGGCGGCCGCCGTCTTCGAGCCGCCGGTTCGCCGCTTCCGGCCAGGGGTCCGTCGGGACGGGTCTGCATGCGGGGGCTGCACGGGAGAGGTTGTAGCACAGCCCGTCCAGGCCGCCGGGCACCGTCATCCATTTGTCACAAACGGAGACTCGACCGGTCCTATCTGTGCGAAATTACACAGGTAGGTTTCGCAGGACGTCAGGTGGTTGACGCTATGGGAATATCGGATCGCCCAGAACGATCCAGTCGTCGGCGCTGAAGGTGATGGGCCGGATCAGGAGCTTCGACGCGCCGTTCGCCATGCCGTCATAGTAGTGATAGACGTAGAGATAGTTGTCCCCGTCCTTCCAGGCGGTGCCGCCGCCGGGACCGATGTAGCGGCCATCGGTCGCGATCAGCTGATCGCCACCGGAGTTGGTCATCGCTTTGCCGGTGCTGTCGGCGTACGGGCCCGTGATGGCCGTGGCGCGGCCGGCCATGGTGCGATAGGTGCTGTTCACGCCCTTGCAGCAGAGGTCGAAGGACACGAACAGGTAGTAGAAGCCATTGTGCGAGATGATCGAGGCCGCCTCGATCGCCCCGCCGTTGCGTCCCGCGATCGAATAGAGGGTCGGGTCATCGGTCGCAAACATGCCGGTGGCCGGATCGAGCTTGTGCAGCTTGATGCCCGACCAGAACGACCCGAACGCCAGCCAGGGGGCCCCGTTCTGGTCGAACGAGACGTTGGGATCGATGGCGTTGAAGTTGTCGGTGCTCTTGCTCTGCGTGACCAGGCCCTGGTCGACCCAGGCGTACCCGGCCTTGGTCGAGTCGAGCGCCACGTTCGTGGCGAGGCCGATGACCGACGTGTTCGAGCCGAAGGTCGAGCCCGCCCAGTAGACGTGGAAGAGGCCGTTGAAGTAGCTGATGTCGGGCGCCCAGAGCGAGGTCAGCCCCGTGCCGATGATCGCCGTCGCCCACGCGGGGATCGCCGGGTACACCTTTCCGGCGGTGGTCCACTGCATCAAGTTCGCCGACTTGCGGATGTTGAGCGAGCCGCCGGTCGCGAACAGGTAGTAGTTGCTGCCGTCCCAGATCATCGAAGGGTCGTGGACGCCGATGTCGAGGTGGGTCGTCGACGTCGTGACCGGGCCGCCGCCCAGCGTGCCCGGCCCGGGGCCGGTGGGCGGCGCGAGATCTGGTGCGCCACCGTCGCGGATCATCGTCGCGCCGCCGCCTCCCGGCGAACCGCCGCTGGCGCTGCTGCCGCCGCCGGCTCCGGTCACGGGGCCGCCGCCGCCGGCTCCGGTCACCTGGCCGCCGCCGGCTCCGGTCACGGCGCCGCCTCCGCTGCCGCTGTTACCCGCGGTGCCCGAAGTCATTCCCCCGGCGCCTCCGCTGCCCGAATGAGTGGGGACCGACCCCGAACAGGCGGCCCATTGCGCCACCAGGACCATCGCGACCCCGCCCACAAACCCCCGCCACTGGAACCGAGCAGGTTGTGACATCCAAAGCTCCGATCTGAAAGTGTCGCAAAGTGGAGGCTGAGCTAGAGATTAGCTCAGAAATCGTTCGGGGGCGGCTGTGCGACGGAGCTAACCGTGTTGCGCAAAGAAGACCGAATTGCCGTCTGGATCACGGACGATGATCTCTCTCGCACCGTAGGGGGTGGTGCGCTCCGCCGCCGCGGGCGGCCATCCGGAAAGGGACTTCCGGATCGGGGCCAGGTCGGCGACCTCGATGTAGAGCACGCTGCGGTAGGCGGCGTCGGCGATCGCGGGCACGTCCTTGGCCAGCGACGCGCGGCTCTGGAGCATCAGCTCGACGGCGCCTCGCTTCAGGATCACGAATCCCAGGCGTTTTCCGTCTGGTACCTCGACGGTCTTTTCGAAACCGAGCCGGTCGACCCAGAACGGCAGGCTGTCCTCGATCTTGTCCACGATCAGGTTGGCGGTGAGCTTTTTCATGCGCGGATCATGGCGCCTGCAGCAGCGACCGAATTGGAAAAATGGAACCTCGCGCGGCGCGGATGTCGCGCGGGGCCAGCCCCGCCAGCTCGCGGAAGTCGCGCGCCATGTGCGCCTGATCGAAGTAGCCGAGGTCGGCGGCCGCGCCGGCCAGGTTGAAGACGCGGGCGCGTGGGGAGCCGGCGCCGCGTTGCAGGTGGTCGACCGCGCGCTGCAGCCGCGCCACGCGTGCAAGCTGCTTGGGACCGACGCCGACCGCGGTGCGGAACCGGCGCGCGAGATGCTGGCGGCTCCAGCCGATCTCGCGCCCGAGCTCATCGATCGTGGGGGGCGCCGGGCTGAATAGCCGGCCGACCGCGTGCGCGACCGCATGGTCGAGCCCGGCGATCGCTCGCAGCCGCGCCAGCAACCGCCGTTCGAGCATGGCCACCGCGGCGACTGGGTCGGGCGGCACGTCTCCGTCGCCAGGTGCGATCCAGCGTGCATCGGCGTCGCCGACTTCGACCACGCGATCGGTCAGCGCGTCGGCGGGCAAGCGCAGAAAAGGCGCCGCGCCGCCCGGGCGAAATCGCACGGCGGCGCTGCGCACGCGGGTCTGCGGGTGGAACAGCATCGCCCGCGTCATGGTTCCGACAGCCGCTGCCTGCCCGCAGCCGTCGCTGTCGGGATCGACGTCGACGATCACGTCGATGCAACCGTCGGGAAGGATCCGCCGCGGCCCCGCGCCGGCCGCGGCGGTGAGGATCCAGAACCGATCGACGAACGGTTGCAGCGCCGGATGGGGGAGAAGCTCGCGATACGCCATCGATCCGCCTCGACCTCCCTCGATCTCTACGCCGTCCGGCGCTGCTTGGCCAGGCGCCGCCTCACATGCGGCTCGCCTGGCCCGTGCTACATTCGCGCCCCGCGTTCGACGATTGCCATCACCCACCACGAGGAGGCGTCATGAATCACCGGAAATTGACCTTGGTTCTCGGTACCGCCGTGGCGCTTGGCGCCGCCACCTGGGGCGCTCGCGCGCTCCAGGCCGAGGAGGGATTCAAGCGTGTTCCCCTGCAGAAGCAGGATCTGACCATCGCCAATCACGAGGCGGTGCAGGCGCGCGGCGAGTTCAACGCCGGCGCCGGCACGCCCAAGCACACGCATCCCGGCGAGGAGGTCGGCTATATCCTCGAAGGCACGATCGTCATGGAGCAGGAAGGCAAGCCGCCTGCGACGCTGAAGGCGGGCGACGTCTTCTTCATCCCCGCAGGTCAGGTGCATGCGGCGAAGAACGCCGGGACGACGCCGGCCAAGGTCCTGTCGACGTACATCGTCGAGAAGGGCAAGCCGCTGATGACGGTGGTTCCCGCCGCCAAGAAATAGGACAGAGAAGTCGACTAGTCCTGCGGGGCGGTCAGCTCGAAGACGCGATGGTGCTCGGCGCGCGGCTTCGCCGTGCGGTGGAACGTCGTCGTGCAGTAGGTCCCCACCAGGCCGCTGCACGGATCGGCGTAGACCACGACGCAGGTCGTGTCGTCGAGCTGGCCGAGGCGCTCGTAGCAGCTCGATAGCTTCTGCGTGCGGCGATCGAGCTCGGCCTGCACCGCCGGCCACGGGGCGCTCTCGGCGCGATCACAGCTGAGGCGGAAACAGGCGGCGGCGCCGGCGTCGGGCGTCGGCGGTCCCACGCAGCGCCGGGTCTCGGCGCGGACCTCGTCCGAGGTGTCGCAGCTCCAGTCGCCGTAGATGCGCCGGCACTCGTCGCCGACCTCCTCGGTTCCGTAGCGCAGCAGCGTGTCGCCTTCTTGCTCGGGGAGCAGGTCGATCGCGGGGCGCCCCGCCTCGCTGTCGTATTCGGCGTCGGTCAGGCCGCGGATCAGCGGCGGCACCTCGTGATAGTCGTCCTCGTCGAGAATCGCTGCCTCTTTCGTGCGCGCGATGCGCAACACTTCCCACAAGGTCGCCAGGCCACTGCCGTTGTTCTGGCGCGCCTCGCGGCAGGTGAACAGCGGCTTGCAGGCGTCGGCCGCGGGGGCGAGCGGTGCGCACGCGCCGACGTCGGGCACGGGGACAAGGGCGCCGAGCTGTCCCAGGTTGAAGTAGGCGGTCAGGCGGATCTTCGCGTACCGCTTTGCCCGATCCGCGCTCGGCTTCGCCGCCAGACGGAGAACGCCCTGGTTGGCGGTGACCGCCTCGGCGGTGCGTCCCAGCTTTTGCAACGCCAGCGCGACGTCGGCGAGCGCATCGGGATCGTCGCGGTCGTGGTCGGCCGCCGCGCGGAACTTCGCGAGCGCATCGTCGTAGCGGCCGGCACGATACGCGCGCGTCCCCTCCTGACGCAGCGCCGTGGTCGCGCCCGATGTCGACGTCGCTGCCGGCGCGGGTGCGGCCTTTTTCCGGCTACCGGCGCCCGCCGGCGGGGCGACCGCGAGCAACGCCACCACGACCGGCACCGTGCGCGCGAGAGAAGGAAGCATTCACGATCACAGTACCATCAGGCCCGTTGCACCCGTCACCTCGAAGGGCGAGTTTCCAGCTTCTGCAGACGGGCGGTGACGTTCAGCAGCGCGCGCCCTTCGTGATAGCCCTCCTTCCAGATGCGTCCCTTGCCGCCCGCGACCGGATGGCCATCGGCGTCGATCATCTCGTACAAGCCGTGGAAGTCGGCGTCGCGCTGGTAGCCGTCGATGAACTGCCACTGCTTCTGGAACGCGCGGAAGTACGCATCGGTGGTGGCGCCGAAGAGGTCGTGCATCAGCAAGAGCGCATTCAGGCCCTCGGCCTGCACCCACCATTCCTTCTGCCGGTCCTCGGGTGGGCCGTAGGTGCCGCCGTCGCGGTAGAAGCCACCGCGCGCCGCGTCCCAGCCGTAGGCGAGCGCGTGGTCGACCAGCATGCGCGCCATGGCCAGCGTCCGCGGCGCGTGCCCCTTGCCCAGCGCCTCCTCTGCCTCGAGCATCAGGTAGGCGGCTTCGACGTCGTGGCCGTAGGAGTCGTGGCCCGGTAGCGCGATCCAGGCGTCGGTCAAGTACAGGTTCATCGCGCCGGGCGCGACACAGATCTTGTCGCGGATGATCGTCACCAGCTCCTCGATCCGTCGGCGCAGCGTGGGGTCCTTCCAGACCCCATAAAGCTGCGTGAACGACTCCAGAAGATGGATGTGCGTGTTCATCGATTTGTAGCCGACGGGAAACGCCGCCACCGGCACCATGTCGACCTTGCCGGTCTCGGGGTGCGCCGGCGCCGGCTTTCCGTCGCGTGACAGCCATTCGAAGTAGCCGCCGTTCCTCGCGTCGTGCCCGTGTTCGTCGATCCAGTGAAACGCGCGCTTCGCGAACGCCAGCACCGCCGGATCGCCGGTCGCCTGGTAGGCGGCGGCAAGTGCGTACAGGCAGAAGCTGTTGCCGTAAAGATGCTTTCCGTCGGTGTACGCCGCGGAGATCTGGCCTTGGTCGTCGAGGCCCCAGAAGAAGCCTCCGTTCCGGCGGTCCCAAAGGGTGTCGGTCAGGTAGGCGAGCCCGTGGCGCGCGATCGGGAGGAAGCGATCTCTGAGCTCGGGCCGGCGCACCGCGATCTGCGACGACAGCCAGGTCAGGCGCGCCTGGAACACCGAGAACTTGCCGTCGAGCGCGGGCGTCGGGCTCCAGTCGCGCGCGAAGTCGGCGCGGAAGCCGCCGTGCTCACCGTCGACGGCGCGTGGGAACCAGACGTCGAGAACGTCGCGCCGGAGCACCACCTCGGCCGCGTCGGCGAGCGCGCGGTAGCTGTCGGCCGTCGGAGGGAGGTACGCGTCGGTTGCGTGCGTCGCGCCCGCGACCAGTACCGCAGCCGTCAAACCGGCAACGACGCCCGCCATGAGTCGGCTCAGGGCGACTGGGGCGGCGGGGGCGGCGGCTGGTAGCCGGGCGGCGGCTGGTAGCCGGGCGGCGGCGGTGGCGGCGGATAGCCGGGTGGCGGCGGGCCCCAGGCCGGCGGCGGCGGTGGCGGTGGCGGATCGGCACCTCCGAACAAGAATGCCAGGCCGCCCTGGTACAGCAGGACGTCCTCCTTGAGTGGTCGGTAGACGTTGATCTCGGGCGCGATCCAGAACGCGTGACCGACTTTGAGGGGCAAGCTCACGTAGCCGCCGACCCACAGACCGCTGGTCGCCGCGCTCGAACGGTCGTTGCTCGAGGTATCGCTCGCCGTCACCGATGCGAACGTGTAGAGGAACTTCGGACCGAACGACAGCGTGACGTTGTCATTGAGGTTGATGCCGAACAGCACCGGCAGGTGCAGATAGGTCGCGCTGATCGAGCCGCTCGTGCTGCCACTGGAGCTGCCGAACGAGATGTACGAAGCCGCGGGCGCGATCGCGACGTCGAGCGGTCCGCGCAGGAACTGATACTTGAGCCCGAGCTCGGCGCCGATCAGGTAGAGCTTGAACCCGACGTCCATGTTGTCGGTGAGCCCGTAACGAGTCACGAACTCGAATTGCGGAAAGGTCACTGACTCGCTGGGCGTGGTCGTGCCCGTCGACGAATCAGTGTGGGCCGCGGTCTTGATTCCGACCGCCTCGAATCCCATTCCCACGCGAAACTGTCCTTGAGGGACGGTCCGGGGTGTTTGCATCGTGCTCAGCGACGGACATCCGGCGAGTGTCAGCGAAACGAAACTGATTCCCAAAACCAAAGCAATGCGTGAAACAACGAACGAACGACCCCGACTCTTCGTAAGCGGTGGCGTCAATGGACTCTCCTGGCACGAGGGAGGGAGGGTTGCTCCAGCGCAAGCAAGGTACCATCCGTGCGCCAACGCACGCAAACAACGAAACAACGAAAACAGCGAAACAACGAATTTACGGGCAGCGGTTGGTCGCGCCGGCGCGATAGATCGCCTGGATTTCGGCGGCCTGCAACGCGCGGTTGTAGATCCGTGGCTCGTCGATGATGCCGGTGAAGCGCGTAGCGCCCGTCGAGTCGGCGCCGATGTGCATCGAAAGGGTGTTCGTAGGTGCGGTCGTCACCAGCGTGGCCTTGTTGGCGACGCGCGTGCCGTTGATGTAGACGCTCAGCGTGCTGCCGTCGAAGACGCCGGCGACGTGCGAGAACTGGCCCGTGCCGACCTGATTGGTTACGCCGCTCACGATGTTGTCCGCGCCGACGCCCAGGCGAAGCTGGTTGGTGACCACATCGAAGTAGTAGCCGTCGTTCCCGCCCGGCGTGATCTTGTCGAGAATGCGCCCGGCTGCGGTCGATGTCGGATCGATCCAGGCCTCGATGGTCAGCGCCGCGCCCGGCTGCAGGGCCGCCGCGTTCGGCACCAGCACGAACGAGCTGGCTCCCGACAGTACACGACCCCCCAAATCCGGTCTAGTCGGCATGGGTAACATCAGGTAGGCGCGCGTCGTTGCCTGTGTGTAATCGCGGGCGATCCGGATTGGGCTCAGAAATTGCCCGGAAGCCGCCGATGACTCGCAGGCGATCCTGATCGGTCCGCATGGAAGAATCCAGTTACACGCCGTCCAAGGCGAATGGTCCCAAGTACCAGCTCCTCATGGAGCTCGGTAAAGGCGGGATGGGGGTGGTTCACCTCGCGATGTCGCGGGGGCCGCAGGGCTTTACCAAGCTGCTGGTCTTGAAGATCATGCGGCGCGAGCTGCTGGGCGAGCCGGAGCTCCTGCAGATGTTCCTCGAGGAAGCGCGCATCTCGGCGCGGCTCGCGCATCCCAATATCGTTCACGTGTTCGAAGTCGGCGAGCACGAAGGGTGCCCGTGCATCGTCATGGAGTACCTGGAGGGGCAGCCGCTGTCGTCGATGCTGGTGCGCGCGCCCGAGAAGCCACCGCTGCCGTTGCACTTGCAAGTTTTGGCCAAAGCGCTGGCCGGCCTGCACGCGGCGCACGAGCTGCGCGACTACGACGGCACGTCGCTGCGGCTGGTTCACCGCGACGTCTCGCCGCACAACGTGTTCGTGCTCTTCGACGGCCAGGTCAAGGTGCTGGACTTCGGCATCGCCAAGGCGGTCGGCTCGGAGGTCGAGACCCGCACCGGCAGCCCCAAGGGCAAGATTCGGTACATGTCGCCGGAGCAGCTGATTCGCGATCCGCTCGATCGGCGCGCCGACATCTTTTCCGTCGGCGTGTTGCTCTGGGAGGCGATCGCGCGCCGGCGGATGTGGGGCGAGATGGAAGAGGGCGAGGTCACGCGCGCGCTGCTCAATCGCAAGATCCCCGCGCTGCCCGACAACCTCGACATCCCCGCCGAGCTGCGCGCGATCTGCGCGCGCGCTCTGGCGCCGGATCCCGCCGATCGCTATCCGACCGCGGAAGTTTTCCAGCGCGAGATCGAGAAATATCTGCAGGGCTTACCCGAGCCATGCGGCGCCGAGGAGCTGGGTGCGTTCCTGCGCACCCAGTTCGGTGAGCTGCGGCAGGCGACCAAGAAGCTCATCGACTTTCACATCAAATCGGCGCAGCCGAGCGCCAGCTCATCGGGCAATACACCCAACACGCCGTCGAAGACCCGCCGGTCCACCCATCCTGGGCGCACCGTCCCGAGCCCGATCCCCGCAGTGCCGTTGCCGGCGCCGCAGTCCGCGCCAATCGACGCCGCCACGGGCGAGGCACTGACCCGCGCTTATCCAGCCCCCGAGGCCGCCGCGCTCGATCCGAGCGCCATCACGGTGACGCCCACGTCCGCGCCCTCCCATCACTGGAATCGGCTCGTCGTCGTGGGCGCGGTCGGCGGTCTGCTGGCGTTCCTGCTCGCGGGAGCGAGCTTCCTGCGCGGTGGCACGATCCACGCCGAGTCGAAGCCGGCCGCCGGCGAGTCCGCCCCTCTCGGCCCGACGAGCCCGGCGCCAGTGCCGGTGCCGGTGTGCGGGCCCGGCTTCAAGCTGTGCGGCACCGAGTGCGTATCGATCGATCGCCCCGACTTCGGCTGCGGCGGCGAGAGCTGCCAATCGTGCCGCGTCTTCAACGCCACCGCGCGCTGCAACCTGAAGCACGAGTGCGACCTGGCGATCTGCTACCAGTCTTTCGACGACTGCGACGGCGACTCGCACAACGGCTGCGAGACCGATCTGCGCATCGACCCCGATCACTGCGGCACGTGCTCGCGCAAGTGTCCCGAGGTGCCGCACGGGCAGCGCGGGTGCGGCGACACCTGCACGATCTGGCGCTGCGACAACGGCTACGGCGACTGCAACGGTGCGGCCACCGACGGTTGCGAAGTGAACACGCAGACCGACGCCGCGAACTGCGGGCGCTGCGGAACCGCCTGCGGTCCCAGACAGAAGTGCCGGCACGGAGAGTGTGGAAAATGATGATCCGGCACGCACGCGCGCTGGCGAGGCTGTTGCTGCTGGCGCTGGGGCTGGCGGTGGGCGGCGGTTGCTCGTCGCGATCGGTGGGCGCCGAGAACCGAGGCGTGCCGGGGCCGACGGGCGCCCCGGACGGGCAGTCGCAGCGCCCGATCGAGATGTTCAGCTGGTGGGAGAGCGCGGGCGACGGCGGTGTACTGGGCGCGCTCATCAAGCAGCACCAGAAGCTCTATCCGGGCGACGTGATCATCAACGCCGCGACCGGGCTGTCGGGGCTGGCGCGCAAGACGCTGCGCACGCGCATGATGCAGCGCGAGCCGCCCGACGCCTTCCAGGCCAACGTGGGCGCCGACACCATGCAGTGGGTGCTCATCAACCGTTCCGACGCGCGCGAGAGCAAGCTGGTCGCGCTCGACGACATCCTGCCCGAAGTCGCGGAGTGGCGGCGCATGATGCCCGCGCGCCTGCTCGACCAGGTCAGCTACGACGGCAAGATGTACGGCCTGCCGTCAAACGTTCACCGCATCAACAGCCTCTTCTACAACCGCCGCGTCTTCGAGAAGTATGGCCTCAGCGTGCCGACCACCGTGGCCGACCTGAAGGCGATCGGCAAGAAGCTCAAGGGCACGGGCGTCGCGCCGCTCGCCGTCGGCAGCAAGGAGCCGTGGACGCTGGCGCTGCTCGGGTTCGAGTGCCTTCTGGTGTCGCGCGAGGGACCGACATTCTACGAGGATTACCTGCACGGCAAGCTCAAGGCCGACGACCCGCGGGTGAAGGCGACGCTGGAGGCGTTCCTGGACCTGGGCTCGATCTTCAACAGCGACCACGCCCAGTACAACTGGCTGCAAGCGGTCGAGATGGTGACGCGCGGCCAGGCGGCGATGACCGCGATGGGCGACTGGGCGACCGTGTTCTTCACCACTCAGGGGATGCTGCCCGGAAAGGACTACGGCGAGATCCCCTTCCCCGGCTCGGAGAACACTTTCGTGTTCACGTCGGACGCGTTCGCGCTGCCGGCCGACGGCAAGAACCGGGCGGGCGCCGAGCGGCTCATGCGCACGATCGGATCGCCGGAGGGGCAGCGGGTGATCGCGCGCAAGAAGGGCGCGCTGTCGCCGCGCTCCGACGTCGAGCCGCCGGCCGAGGAGCCGACGCAGGTCAAGAAGCACGAGCTGTGGCGCCACGGAAACCTGGTCCTGGCGCTGTCGGGTATCGCCCCGCCCCGGTTCTCCGAGGATCTGGCGGCGGCGCTGGCGGAGATGTTCGAGCGCCGCGACGTCGAGCCGGTGTTACACACCCTCAAGAGCCGTTACGCGCTGCTGAAGTAGTCGCGCTACACTGGTGCCGACATGGCATCGGCAGATCAGGTGAGCCCGCAGGTGGTCAGCGTTGCGCGCGTGTTCGGCGGCCAGGTTCCCATCGGCACCGAGGTCACGGTGCGCGGCTGGGTGCGCACGCGCCGCGACAGCAAGGCCGGGCTTTCGTTCATTCACGTGCACGACGGCTCGTGCTTCGAGCCCCTTCAAATCATCGCGCCCGGCGACCTGCCCAATTATCAGAAGGAGATCTCCCATCTCAGCGCCGGCTGCGCGGTCGTGGTCACCGGCACGCTGGTCGCCAGCCAGGGCAAGGGGCAAGCGGTCGAGCTCACCGCGCGCGCCGTCGAGGTCGTCGGCTGGGTCGATGATCCCGAGACCTATCCGATCCAGCAGAAGCGGCACACGCTCGAGTACTTGCGCGAGGTCGCGCACCTGCGCCCGCGCACCAACACGCTGGGCGCGCTCACGCGCGTGCGCCATTGCCTGAGCCAGGCGATTCACCGCTTCTTCCACGAAGAGGGCTTCTTCTGGATCCACACGCCGATCATCACCGCCAGCGACGCCGAGGGTGCGGGTGAGATGTTCCGGGTGAGCACGCTCGACCTCGCGAACCTGCCACGCAACGCAGAGGGTAAGATCGACTACACGCGCGACTTCTTCGGGCGCGAGGCGTTCCTGACCGTGAGCGGCCAGCTCAACGTCGAGGCGTACTGCCTGGCGATGTCCAAGGTCTACACGTTCGGCCCGACGTTCCGCGCCGAGAACAGCAACACCAGCCGCCACCTGGCCGAGTTCTGGATGATCGAGCCCGAGATCGCGTTCGCCGATCTCGCCGCCGACGCCGATCTCGCCGAGCGGTTCTTGAAGTCGATCTTTGCGGCGCTGCTCGCCGAGCGCGCCGACGACATGAAGTTCTTCGCCGAGCGCGTCGACAAGGACTGCATCGCGCGCGTCGAGCGCTTCGTGAGCGCCAGCTTCGCGCGGATGACTTATACCGAGGCGATCGCCGCGCTCGAGAAGAGCGGCAAGGCGTTCGAGTTCCCGGTGCGCTGGGGCATGGATCTGCAGTCCGAGCACGAACGCTGGCTCACCGAGGAGCACGTGGGCCGCCCGGTCGTGGTCATGAACTACCCGAAGGAGATAAAGGCGTTCTACATGCGGCAGAACGACGACGGAAAGACCGTCGCCGCGATGGACGTCCTAGCGCCGGGCATCGGCGAGATCATCGGCGGCTCGCAGCGCGAGGAGCGGCTCGATCGGCTCGACCAGCGGCTCACCGAGATGGGCCTGGATCCCAAGATCTACTGGTGGTACCGCGATCTGCGGCGCTACGGTACCGTGCCGCACGCCGGTTTCGGGCTCGGTCTCGAGCGCACCATCATCTACGCGACCGGCATCGCCAATATCCGCGACGTGATCCCGTTCCCGCGTGCGCCGGGGCAAGCAGCGTTCTGAAGCAGGGGGCGCGCGCTGGCTGCCGGCTCACGGGAGGAGCGGCGGGCAGTCCCAGGTGAGCCCCGCGTCGGTTCCTGGCGCATTCCCGCAGGTGCAGGCGGTACCCCCGGAGTAGCACTGTTGACCGTCGAGGCTGCACGGGGTCCCAGCCAGACCCTCGCAGCTGCTGATGCCGAGGATCGCCGGAACGCAATAGCGAAGGATATTGCGAAGTCCGCCCGGGCAGTGCAGCACCAGTCCGTCGCTCGAACAGACAACCGGAGTGATCTCACCTGTGACGTCGTCGCAACACTCCTGGTAGCGCTGGGCGCACGCGTTGGGATCGCAGGTCGCCAGCGACACCGAGCCAGGAGGACAGGTTACGGCTCCGGCCACGCAGTCGCTCGGGAAGTAGACAAAAGGCGCGGTGGTGCACGACGAAACGCACCCATGCGATTGGTACGTGCAGATCATGCTTCCGCCGCCCGGGTCGCCCCCTCCCGCGCCGCCAAAACCAGCCTGACCGCCCACGCCCGGATCGCGGAACCCGCCGGTCCCGGCGCTTCCCAAGCCTCCGCCGCCGCTCCCGAGCGGAGGCGGCGGAGGAAGGTTCTGGTTACACGCGCCGACCAGCAGACCGACGACGAACAGTGACAGCGCAATCTTGCGGGGGTGATTCATAAAAGCGGGCCTCCGGGCGGGGCACAGATCCAGACGAGCCCGGCGTCGCCCGGCTCGCATATGCAAAGGGCCGAGTCCGCGGACTGGCAGCGTTCGTCGAGCAGGTCGCAGAGTTGACCTTCGACGCTCCTGCAGCTGTCGGTCACACCGAGCGCCGGCGGGACGCAAACAGCGGATTTCACTGGGAGCAGTCCGGCGGAGCAGCTGCTGAGACCGCCCACCCCGCACGGCGGTTCCGTGATTGCGCCGCTCACCGGGTCGCAGCACGAAAACGTCGGCCGCATCGCGCAGGAGTTCGGCGCGCACGTCGACAACCGCAGGTAGCCCGCGGGACAGATGAGAGAGCCGTTGGAATCGCAAGAGCCGGACACGGTGGGGGACGAGCCTATCGCGCACGACGCCACGCAGGTGAACGATCCGGTCAGGCAGTCGGTGTTGCCGTCCCCTCCGCCCACGGCCGCGCCCGCGCCGCCGGGGCCGCCGGGACCCCCGCCGTACGATCCGCCGGGACCAAAGTGGCCGCCGGCACCGCCCGGGCCAATCAGGGATCCGTCTATTCCACCGCTGCCCGCCTGTCTAGGGGCAGTCTCGCCGCCCGGACCCCCGCCGGGGGGCGGCGCCGGCGGAAATGCTTGGGTATTACAGGCTCCGACCAGCAGGAGGGCCAGGCCCAGAAACAGGCACAGCAGCACGAAGCTTGCCAGCCGTTCCCGCGCAATGGCGCCCGGAGTCGCCCGAAAACCCAGCCGTGGACCCGCCATCCTGTCGACCTTGCGCATTCCCTCTGCTCCCGGTCCTGCTCAGTGTCCGCAGCCGCACCCGGCTGCTCAATTTTGTGGAGTAGACGAGGATTGAACACGGGCCCGCCGCAAGATAGACGTATGACGCGTCTATGAAGCTCGAGGAGATCACCCTGTTTTCGCATCTGGTCGCCCGGCCGGAGTCGGAGCTCGACCTGCTTCGGGCGGTCCTGCTGATCGCCGAGCCCGAATATCCAGGCCTGGACGTCGCCTCGTACGTCGAGGAAGTCGACCGCCTGGGGGCCGCCGCCAAGCAGCGCATCAGCTCCTCGCCGGGGCGTCCGCCGCTGGCCTGTGTGATCCGCTACCTCTACGAGGAGCTCGGGTTCTACGGCAACGTCGAGGACTACTACGACCCGCGCAATAGCTTCCTCAACGAGGTCATCGATCGCCGCACCGGGATTCCGATCAGCCTGGCGCTGATCGTCACCGAGATTTGCCGCCGCGTCGGCATCGAGGCGCGCGGGGTCTCGTTCCCCGGCCATTTCCTGGTGCGCGTCGAGGTCGACGGCGACCCGGTCTTCATCGACCCGTTCGACGGACGCATGCTCGACCGGCGCCAGCTGGCCGAGCTGCACCAGCGCGCGACCGGCGAGGAGGGGCCGATCGACCCGCGCGTGCTCGCGCCGGCGACCAAGCGACAGGTGCTGGCGCGCATCCTCAACAACCTGCGCAACATCTACGAGCGCTCGGGCGATCGCGATCGTTTGCTTGGCGTGCTCGCGCGCATGCAGGTCCTGCGGCCCGACGACGAGGCTCGCGGGCCCTGGAAAGAGATCGCCGGTCCCACCCGCGGTCCCGCCGTCAATTGACTTTGGGAACCCTCGGACGGGTTCTCAAACCCTCCGTAACGGCGGCGTCGATCGAGGCACGGCTGATCAAGCTCGCGCACGAAGACCTTGTTTTTCGGTGATTTCCCTTTTCCCTTTCTCGAGAACGCCTAAGCTGCGGGGCGGATGACGGGGGATGGAGACCTTGAGAGGTTGCGGCGGGAGAACGCGGAGCTGAAGGCGCAGCTCGGTCAAGGTGCCGAAGTGCGGGGCCCGCACGCGGCGGCCTTCCTGGAGTCGATCCTGGCGGCGGTGCCGGCGTTCGTGGCGCGCTTCGATGCCGATCGCCGCATCCGGTACATGAACCGGATCCAGCCCGGCCTGAAGATTGAGGAGGTGCTCGGTTCTTCGGTCTTCGAGTTCGTTCATCCCGACGATCGCGAGCTGGCGCGCACGACGATCGACCGCGTGCTGGCGACTGGCCAGCCCGAGCACTACGACAGCGTCGCCACCGGCCCCAACGGCGGGCTCGCGTTTTACGAGGTCTACGTCTCGCCGGTGCGCGAGGGTGATTATTCGGGCGGCTGCTTGATGGCGTTCGAGGTGACCACCCACCGCTCGCGCCAGCAGGCGCTCGAGGAGAGTCAGCGCCAGCTGCGGCTGGCGCTCGACGCGGGCGGTGTCGGCCTGTGGACCTGGGACCTGGTCACCGGCCAGGTCTTTTGGGACGAGCGCATGAAGGCGATGATGGGGCGCGACACGACGACCGACTTCTCGACCTACATCTCCGAATTCGTGCACCCTGACGATCGCCCGCGGATGGGCGCCGTGGGGCGCTATGTGCTCGACACGGGCAACTGGGCCGCGGAGGTGCATCGCATCGTGCGCCCCGACGGCGCCGTGCGCTGGATGATGTCCAACGGCGAGGTCGTGAGCGAGGGCGGCCGCGTGGTGCGCATCCTCGGGTGCAACATCGACATCACCGAGCACCGCGAGCTGGAAGAGCAGATGCGGCACGCGCAGAAGCTCGAGGCAACGGGCAGCCTGACCGCCGGGATCGCCCACAACTTCAATAACCTGCTGGCGGCGATCCTGCCCGCCCTCGAGCTCTTGGCGCCGGTGGCGCCCGACGGACTGCGCGACGTGGTCACCGAGGCGACGCACGCCGCCCGCCGCGCCGCCGAGTTGGTGAGCGAGCTGATGACGTTCGCGGGGCAGCGGCGCACGTCGTCGCGGCGGCCCGAGCCGATCGCGGTGCTGGTCGAGCGCGCGGTCGGCATCTGCCGCTCGACGTTCGATCGCCGCATCACTCTCGACGTGCGCGTGCCGCCGGCGCCGTTGCTGGTCGATTGCGACGGCGGCGCGATCGAGCAGGTGCTGGTGAACTTGATGCTCAACGCCCGCGATGCCCTGCGCGGCATGTACGATCGCGGCGCGCGGGTCACCGTCCAGGTCAGCGAGCTCGAGGCGGCCGGCGGAGACGGAGCGCAGATGGTCACTGTCAGCGTCTCCGACAACGGCATCGGCATGAGCGACGAGATTCGCCGCCGCATGTTCGAGCCGTTCTTCACCACCAAGCCGGTGGGGCAGGGGACGGGCCTCGGGTTGTCGACCAGCTACGCGATCGTGCGCCAGCACGGCGGGACGATCGAGTGCGATTCGGAGCTGGGACGCGGCACGCGCGTGTCGGTGTTGCTTCCGCTGCACGGTGGCCGCGCGCGCGTGCGCCCGCCTACCCCCGTCGCGCTGCCCGGGCTCACGGCGGCACACGTCCTGCTCGTCGAGGACGAGGGGGCGATCCGCAAGGTGGTGAAGCGGCTCCTCGAGTCGGTGGGCCATCGGGTGACCACCGTCGGCGGCACGCGTGAGGCGATCGCGTGGCTGGCGGAACCCCGGGACGTGGCGGTGGTGTTGCTCGACCGCTCGATGCCCGATGGCCTGGGCGAGACGATCATCCCCAATCTGCGGCGAGACCTGCCAAACGCTCAGGTCCTGCTGTTCACCGGCCAGGACGTCGAGCCTGAGATCGCGGCGCTGGCCGATGGCGTGCTTGCGAAGCCAGTGACCAGCGACGACTTGCTCCGCGCGGTCGAGGGTGCGCTAAGAGCACGGAAGTGACAGGTGCAGGGAAATGACCGGCACGACCATCGACCGCGCCGCCGATCTGGCGCCGCTCATCGAGCACACCGCGCTTGCGCCGGCGACCACGCCGGCGGCGATCGCGCAGCTTTGTGACGAGGCGATCCGGCTCGGCCTGCGCGGGGTATGCGTGAATCCGGTGTACGTCGCAGCGGCGCGCCGCCGGCTCGAGGGCGCGGCCGTCCACCCGCTGCTGGTCAGCGTGGTGGGCTTCCCGCTGGGCGCGAACCTGAGCGCAACCAAGGCGGCGGAGACGCGCGCGGTGATCGACGCCGGCGCCGACGAGGTCGACATGGTGCTGTCGATCGGCCGGCTCAAGGCCGGCGAGCTGGACGCGGTCGAGGGCGACATCGCGGCGGTCGTGGACGCGGCGGGCGGCAAGCCGGTCAAAGTAATCCTCGAGACGCTACTGCTCGAAGAGGGAGAGAAGATCGCGGCCTGCCGCTTGTCGGTGCGCGCGGGCGCTGCCTTCGTGAAGACCTCGACCGGTTTCGGGGGTGCGCGCGCCACTGTCGAGGACGTCGCCCTGATGCGCCGGGTGGTCGGGGGTCAGCTGCGCATCAAGGCGTCGGGCGGCATCCGCGACTTCGCGAGCGCGCGGGCGCTGGTGGCGGCGGGCGCGGACGTGCTCGGCTGCTCCGCGTCGGTTACGATTCTCGGCGGCTGACATGAGCACGCACGAGACCGATCGACCAGTCAATCGGGGCATCAATCGCCTCAAGACCTGCCGGCACGGCGACATGGTCTTCAACGTCCACGATCAGCACATCGGGCGCTCGCTGGATCTTTACGGCGAGTGGGCGGAGTCGGAGCTGGAGCTCCTGGGGCTCTTCATCAAGCCCGGCGACGTGGTGATCGACGTCGGCGCCAACATCGGCACCCACACCGTCTTCTTCGCGCAGCGCGTGGGCGCCACCGGCCAGGTCCAGGCGTTCGAGCCACAACGGATCGTCTTTCAGAACCTGTGCGCCAATCTGGCGCTCAACGGATTGCTCAACGTGCGCGCGTTTCATGCCGCGGTCGCGCGCGAGCCGGGGACGATCGCGGTGCCGTCCGTCGCTTACGCCGAGCCGGGCAACCACGGCGGCCTCGCGCTCGCGGCCGGCGCGCCCACGGCCGCGGGAGGCGAGCGCGTGCCGCTGATGATGCTCGACGGGCTCGGTCTCGATCGCTGCCGCCTGCTCAAGATCGACGTCGAGGGGATGGAGCTGGACGTTCTCGAGGGCGGGCGGTCGCTGGTCGAGGCGGCGCGGCCCATCGTCTACGTCGAGAACAACGACGCGGCGAAGTCGCCAGCGCTGATCTCGTGGCTGCTCGCGCGCGATTACCACCTCTTCTGGCACGTTTCCATGTTCTTCAACCCGCGCAACTTCTTCGCCAATGCCGTGAACGTGTTCGGCAAACTCGGTGACCTCAACATGATCGGCGTCGGCGCCGAGCTCGCGCCGGCGTTCGCGCGCTTCCCGCGCGTGACCGGTGCCCACGACAACTGGGATGCATTGCAGCGGAGGCTCGGTCAATGAGCACCGAGCTCGATACCCGTCTGATTCCGCGCACCGGCGAAGCGATCCCGATGATCGGCCTCGGCACCTGGCAGGCGTTCGACGTCGGGGCCGCGCCGGCCGAGCGCGCGCCGCGCGCGGCGGTGCTGGAGGGGTTCCTCACGAGCGGCGGCCGCGTGATCGATACGTCGCCCATGTACGGCCGCGCCGAAGGCGTGGTCGGCGATCTGGTCGCGGCGCGGCCAGGCGATCCGGCTGCGTCGCCCCGCCCGTTCCTGGCGACCAAGGTCTGGACCCAGGGGCGCGCCGAGGGCGAGGCGCAGATGCGTCGCTCGATGCAGTTGATGCGCACCACACGCATGGACCTGATGCAGGTGCACAACCTCGTCGACTGGCGCACGCATCTCGAGACGCTGCGCGCGTGGAAGAAAGAGGGGCTCGTCCGCTACATCGGCGTCACCCACTATCAGCTGGGCGCGTTCGGCGATCTCGAGCGCATCGCGACCACGGAATCGGTCGACTTCGTCCAGCTGCCCTATTCGATCGTCACCCGCGCCGCCGAGGAGCGGCTGTTGCCGGCCGCCGCAGCGTCGGGCGTCGCCGTGCTGGTGATGCGCCCCTTCGAGGAGGGCGCCCTGTTCACGCGCGTGCGCGGCAAGACGCTGCCACCCTGGGCCGCCGACTTCGATTGCGCGAGCTGGGCGCAGTTCTTCCTCAAGTTCATCCTCAGCCACCCGGCGGTGACCTGCCCGATCCCGGCGACCGCGAGCGCGAAGCACCTGGCCGACAACGTCGCCGCCGGCCGCGGCCGCCTGCCCGACGCGTCGACGCGCAAGAAGATGATCGCGTACCTGGGCGCGTGACCGCGCGGCCGGCTCAGCGGGCGAACACGGTCGCGCCGATGACCAGGCCGTAATACGTCTCGGAAGCCGACGTGTACGCGAGCGGGCGGCGGCTGAATGAGTAGCTGTAGTGGGTGAGCGGCACCGACGCACGCAGCGCCAGCCAGTCGAGGAGCTGCCAGCCCGCGGTGAGGGTGGCCGCCATGCCTTGCACGCTGGCATCGGATTCGGAGCCCAGCTGGCCGGCCCCTCCGCCGAGCCCGAATCCCGGCAGATATTCCAGCGCCAGCGATAGCCCCACCGACGGTACGAGCGCCAGCCGCGCATCCAGGCCCAGCGTGAGATGCGAGAGCTGAACGTCGGGCAAGCAGACCTGCGAGCTGGTCGTCGCGCACAGCGAGGGCGCCGGTTGATTGCGCCGTTCCAGGTCGTAGCCGAGGTGGCCGTAGCCGAAGCGCGGCAGCAGCAGGAAGCGCTTGGCGATCGGGATCGCGAAGCGCACGTCGAAGCCCCAGCGTGTTTCGGTGAACGGATAGATCAGCGTCCCGTTGTCGGGCTGGCCAATCCCGGCGTTGCCGACCTCGGTCTCGAACGAAGCGCCGAAACCGATACGCCCGAGCTGCCGGTTATCGAGCGACAGAAACGGAAAGGTCTCGATCGCGGCGGCGATTCCGGCGCGCGGTGCGCCCGCGTCGCCCTGCAAGGACGAGCCCGAGTTGAACTGAAAGCTGCGCGACATGAGCTCTGTCCCGAGGGCGAAGGCGACCATGTGAGGGGCGATGACCGCGGGCAGGTTGCCGGTCGCGCGCGTGGGGATGCCGCCGTAGGTCTCGTCGCGATCGTCGTCGGTCGGCCGGCGTACGGTCGGCGTTGGTTCGTTGCCGAAGACCTCGGCTTCCAGCGCCTCGGTCGATTTGTTCGCGCCCGCCGCGTCGCGCTTCGCCGGCGTCCGATGCTTGTGCGGCGACGGCGTTGCCGCGGGCGGCGCGGTCTTGGCGGGCGACGTCCCCTCGGGCGGTTGCCAGAGCGTTGCAGGGGCGACCTCCCCGTAGGCGGAAGTCGCGGCCGGTACGACTAGGATTAGGATCGACGCCAGCGAAAAGGCGAGCTTGGTCGACATGTCAGCTGATCTCTTAGGCGGCGTCGACCCGGCGCGCAAGACCCTTGGCGGAAGCCGCCGATTTCGGCTGCGCGCTGCGGCAACTTGGCGGCTGCGGAAAATTGCAGGTCCGCGTGAATCTGCCGAATATGATTTCGTGCGGATCCTGTCTGCCGGGCTGGTGGCTCTCTCCCTGTTGGCCGCGAGCGCCGGAACGGCCGCAGCCCAGACCTCGCCGCGCGTGGCGGTGCAACCGCTCGAGGGGCCGGCGGGGGCGTCGCTGCGCCAGCAGATCGCGCGGCTCGTGCGCGACCACGGCTTTCGCGTGCTCACGTCGCTTCCGCGCGTCCAGGGGACGGCCCAGTACCCGGAGGTCGCGCGCGACCACCGGCTGGCGGCATTCGTGACCTGCGATCTCGAGGAGCACAAGACGCGCCAGACGCTGACAATCCTGATCTGGGACGGCGCGCGCGGCGACGTGCTCGGACGCTGGTCGGCGCGCGGGTCGGTCAAGGCGCTGGCGAAGATGCTGTCGCGCGAGTTCTGGAAGAAGCTGGGCCCGGCTCTGGAGAAGGCGCAGACGCCGGAGAGCACCGAGCTCGAAGAGGCGCCGCCGATGCGCATCGACGCCGGCAGCCGCGTCGACTGAGTTTCGCCGCTAGTCTTCGAACTGAACCACGACCGGCGCGTGATCGCTGGTGCCGTATTCGCGGTGCGCGGTGCAGCTGACCGCGCGAGCAGCCAGCGTCTCGCTGGCGAGCACGTAGTCGATGCGCCAGCCCATGTTGCGCTGGCGGAGGTTTCGCCACGGCGCCCACCAGGTGAAGAGCTGCTCGTTGTCGGGGTCGAGCCGCCGCGCGACGTCGCCGAGCCCGTGGCCGAGCAGGCGCTCGAAGCGCTCGCGCTCTTGCGGCAGTTGCCCGATGGCGCGCGGGTTGCGGTCCTTGGGGTAGACGTCGATCTCGGCGCGCGCGACGTTGAGATCGCCGCAGATCACCAGCGACGACGTCCCCTCGACCGCCGCCGCGCCGAAGGTCTCCGCGAACCCGATGAGCCCATCGAGAAAACGGATCTTGGCGGCCAGGTCCTTCCCGCCGTTGGGCACATAGGCCGAGGCCACGGTGAGCCGGCTGCGCGGCGCCAGGCCCCCGGCAGGAACAATGATCGCCGCGGTGACGATGCGCGCCTCGTGGTCGAACGGCGGGTGCGAAAATACCGGGGGTTCCACCGTCAAAGTTTTGGCGACGTGCAGCGCCACGCCGGAATAGCCCCGCGCGCCGCCGTGCCAGTAGCACCAATACCCTTCGATTTCGCGAAGCTCAGGCGGGATCTGCTCGTTGGTTGCCTTGATCTCCTGCAGGCAGACGACGTCGGGGCGAAGGGCGGCAATCCAGCTCGCCACTTCGGCCTGGCGCGCGCGGATCCCGTTGACGTTCCAGGTCGCGATCTTCATGGCAGATGCCGGTATCTAACGCGGCCACGCCAAACGGTCACGGGTTTCCGTGGTGTTTCCCTTTGGTCAGAAAGAAGTGTTAGAAAAGCGAGAATGAGCGAGGACGCCCTCTTATCGCAGCAGAAGGTCGTGCCCACCTACAAGAACCCTTTTCTTTGGGTGCCGACCAGCTACTTCACTATGGGCCTGGTGTACGTGACGGTTGGCAGCGTCGCGAACATCATGTTCAAGAACTTGGGAATGCCGAATGACCAGGCTGCCTTCTGGTCCAGCCTGCTTGGCTTCCCTTACACGCTGAAGTTCCTCTGGGCGCCGCTGCTGGAGCTCTATCGCACGAAGAAGTTCTTCGTGGTGCTGATGCAGTTCATCCTCGCGGCGCTGGTCGCCGCGGTCGGCCTGTCGTTGCAGCTCCCCGGCATGTCGTTCGTCGTTCCGGCGCTGGGCCTCATGGCGCTGGCGGCGTTCGCGGGCGCGACCCAGGACATCGGGTCCGACGGCGTCTACGTCACCACGCTCCCGTCCAAGGAACAGGCCCGCTACACCGGCTTTCAGAGCATGTGCTGGAACCTCGGCCCGATCCTCGCGACCGGGTTGCTCATTCGCCTCTCCGGCACGTTCCACGACAAGACCGGCAGCTGGGCGTCGGCGTGGACGATCATCATGATGATCAGCGCCGCGATCATCTTCGTGATGGCGCTGTTCCACATGCGAACGTTGCCCACCGGGTCCAAGGCGCCGTCCTCGCCGGCCAACTTCGGCAGCGCGATGAAGACCTTCGGCGATGCGTTCGTCACGTTCGTCAAGAAGGACGGGATCGTGTCGATGATCGCCTTCGCGTTCCTCTATCGCCTGGGGCTAGGGCTCCTCGACAAGATGGGGCCGCTGTTCATGATCGACGCGCGCGCCAATGGCGGCCTCGGCCTGTCGAACCAGACGCTCGGCGACATCAACGGCACCTTCGGCACCGGCGCGTTCATCCTGGGATCGTTCCTGGGCGGTCTGTTCGTCGCCTCGCGCGGCCTGCGTCAGTCGCGCATGCTGCTGGTCCTGGCCCTGAACATCCCGAACGCGACGTTCCTCTACCTCAGCCAGTCGATGACCACGAGCCCCTACGTCATCACCGCGGTCGTGACGCTGGAAAAGCTGGGATGGGGCTTCGGCGCCGTCGGTCACATGCTGTACATGATGCAGCAGATCGCACCCGGTCCTTACAAGACCGCGCACTACACGTTCGCCACGGCGCTGATGGGCCTGTGCATGATGACCACCGGTATGGTCAGCGGGTTCATCCAGAAGATAGCCGGCTACCAGACGTTCTTCGTGATCGTGCTGGTCGCGGCGGTGCCGTCGATCCTCGCGACGTTGTTTGCGCCGTACCCGCACCCCGACGGCACCATGCGCGAGGTGAAGAAGCCCGAGGCCGAGCCGAAGCCCATCGGCGCGGTGTAGTCCCGGTCTGGGCTACTGGACGTGGTTGTTGATGACCTTCGCCATGTCGAACATGCTGATCTTGCGGCGTCCGCCGAAGATTGGCAGCAGCTTGTCGTCGGCGTTGATCATGCGCCGGTTCTTGCTGTCCTGTAGCCCCTCGGCTTTGACGTAGTCCCACATCTTCTTGACCACCTGCGTACGCGGCAGCGGGCGGACACCGACGACGACCGCCAGTTTCGCGTCGGGCTGCACCGGGCGCGTGAGACCGGGCGAGCCGGACTTGGCCTTGCCCTTGGCGACGGCGCGGCCGTTCTTGCTCGCGCCGGCGGCGCGCCGGGTGCCGCCGTTCGCGGCCTTGCCCTTGGTGGTGGCGCGCGTCGTGCGCGCGGGCGTGGTGCGGCTGGTCCTCTTCGCGGTTCGTACCGGCATGATGGTCTCCTTGGGTCGTTGAGCGATCTCACCGCCAAGATGACCACTCACAATTGATTGCGCTCTCGGGCGTGGCCCCTAACTGGCCTGGTTTTCCAGGCGCGTGAGCCAGTAGTCGACATCGAAGCGCGCGTCGCCGGTCAGGTGCCGCCAGAGCTTGATGCGGTTCACGACCTCGAGCCGCGCTTCGTTGCCGTGCCACGGCTCGGGGCTGCCGAGGATGCCGGGGATCGCGGGATCGGCGAGATCCGTGGTGTTCCAGAGCAGTCGCTGCGGGACGCTGGGATTGAGGCGCAGCTTCAGCATCACGCGCCGGGTGGGCGTGATGTTGGGCTGGCCGCAGTGCCAGATGCCGTGGTGGCAGACCAGCAGCGTGCCGGCGTTGCACACCGTGGGGAGCTGGCCGACGAAGTTGTGGTAGCGCGCGACGTCGGACTCGTTCACGCGGCGCAGGTGGCTGCCGGGCAGGATCATCGTGCCGCCCATCGCGCGTGGCGTGTCCTGGAAGAAGAAGAACAGCTGGATGTCGAACGCGGTGCGCGGATCGACGATCGCGTCGGCGTGCCAGGGCTGGCTCCAGCGCTGGTTGGGCTCGATCGCGTGCGCGTAGTGGTGGTCGTAGATCGGGCGTGGTCCGACGAGGCTCTGGATGATCCCGGCGATCGCCGGCGAGCGGACGATCGCGGCGAGGCCGACGCTGTCGGGCCAGACGTCGTCGAGAGGCTGGCCCGGCCAACGCGACGCCGGCTCGCCGCGCTTCGCCTGATAGTGGCTCGGGCGCGCGCCCGCGGCGATCTCGGCCAGCGCCTCCTCGCACAGTTCGCGCGGCACGATCTCGTCGAAGCGCAGGAAACCGCGCGCCACGAACGACGCTACCTGCTTGGAATCGAGGAGATGGCGCGGCTCGCTCATGCGGATGGCCTCAGGCCTGGACCATCCGTTCCAGCACGTACTCGAAGCGCAGGTGCGAGGTCTCATGCTCGTGTCCGGCGGCGCGCGGCAGGGGCATCGGGAACTGCATGACGCGCCAGCCTTCCTTCATCGCGGCGAGCACCGACGGGAATGGCGGCTTGTCGCTGTCGCCCGACATCCCGGTCGCGCGCCCGGTCCCGTCGTAAAACGACCAGGCGAGCACCGGACTGCCAAGATCGGGGGTGGCCAGGCAGAGGATCAGGATCTGCTGCCGCACGGCTTAATTGTAAGAGACGCAGGAATCGTCGTCGAGATCCGGTCCCCTCTCCCGTCCGCGGGAGAGGCTTAGGGGAGGGCAGACCTTGCGATCGCGGCGCCCGACCGCCCCTCTCCCTAACCTTCCCCCCGCGGCCGGGGGGAGGGGATCGGAACGGACGAGTCGGCGTCGTTCCCCAGCAGCTCGTTCACCAGGGGGCCGTTCGTATACCGCTCGCCGCCGTCGCAGACCATGAAGACGATCGTTTTTCCCGCGTTCTCCGGGCGGCGCGCCAGACGCAGCGCGGCCGCGAGCGTCGCGCCCGATGAGATTCCGGCCGAGATCCCCTCGACGCGCGCGAGCTGGCGTGCGTGCGCGAACGCGTCCTCGTCGGCGATCGGAATCACCTCGTCGATGAGGTCACGTCGCAGGATCGGCGGCACGAATCCGGCGCCGATGCCCTGGATCATGTGGTTGGTCGCCTTCTGGCCCGACAGCACCGCCGCGTTCGCCGGCTCGACCGCGACGATCCGCACGCCCGGCTTGCGCTGCTTCAGCACCTCGCCGACGCCGGTGATCGTGCCGCCCGTGCCGACGCCGGCGACGAAGATGTCGACCGCGCCGGCGCTGTCGTCCCAGATCTCGACCGCGGTGGTCTGGCGGTGCACCTCGGCGTTGGCTGGGTTGCGGAACTGATCGAGCCCGATCGCGCCCGGCGTGGTGCGGCGCAGCTCGTCCGCCTTGTCGATCGCCGCGCGCATCAGTGTCCCCGGGGTCAGCGTCACGCGCGCGCCCAGATAGCGCAGCAGCGCCAGCCGCTCTTTCGACATACGCTCGGGCATGGTCACCATCAGGCGGTAGCCCTTGGTCGCCGCGACGAACGCGAGAGCGATGCCGGTGTTGCCGCTGGTCGCCTCGACGATCGTACCGCCCGGCGCCAGGAGACCGCGGCGCTCGGCGTCTTCGATCATGGCGACCGCGATGCGATCTTTGACGCTGCCGCACGGGTTGCGCGACTCGAGCTTGGCCAGCAGGCGCGCGCCTCCGGTGTCGATGCGGATCAGCTCGCAGAGCGGCGTGGCGCCGATCGTGGCTGCGATCCCGCGCGCGACGCCTGGCTTGCTCATCCGGTTTGCCGCGCCTCGACCAGCTTCTTCGCGCCCAGCGTCGCCAGCGCCAGCAGCGTCAGGATCGAGGCCACCGCGAACGCGCCGACCATGTTGTACTCGTTGTAGAGGATCTCCACGTGCAGCGGCACGGTGTTGGTGAGCCCCCGGATGTGGCCCGACACCACCGACACCGCGCCGAACTCGCCCATCGCGCGCGCGTTGCACAGCACCACGCCGTAGAGCAGGCCCCAGCGAACCTTGGGCAGCGTGACCCTGAACAGGATCTGCCAGCCGCTCGCGCCCAGCGTCAACGCGACCTCCTCCTCGTCGTTGCCGAGGTCTTGCATGATGGGCAGGACCTCGCGCGCGACGAACGGGAACGTCACGAACGTCGTCGCCAGGATGATGCCGGGCACAGCGAAGATGATGTGGATGTCGTGCGCTTCCAGCCACGGGCCGAAGACGCCGCGCGCCCCGAGGAGCAGCACGAACACCAGGCCCGAGATCACCGGCGACACCGAGAACGGCAGGTCGATCAGCGTGATGAGCGCGCTCTTGAACGGGAAGCGGTACTTCGAGATCAGCCACGAGGCGGTGACGCCGAAGATCACGTTGAGCGGCACCGAGATCCCCGCGGTGATCAGCGTCAAGCGGATCGCCGCGCGCGTCTCCGGATCCTTGATCGCCTCGAAGTAGCCGGCAAGGCCCTTGCGCAGCGCCTCGACGAACACGGTGACGATCGGCAGCGCCACGAAGATGCCGAGAAACAGCAGGCTGGTTCCGACCAGCAGCCAGCGGATGAGCGGCGGATCGCCGAGCGCCAGGCGGTTGGTCCCGGCCGCGCCCGGGCCGACGCCGGGCGCACGCGCGATCGCCGGGGGAGGCGCGCCCGCCATGCCTAGCGTTGCCCCGAGCGCCGCGCCATCCAGCTCTGCAACGCATTGATGATGAACAGCAACGCGAACGACGATACCAGCATCACCAGCGCGATCGCCGTCGCGCCGGCGTAGTCGTACTGCTCGAGCTTGGTGACGATCAGCAGCGGCACGATCTCCGTGCGCATCGGCATGTTGCCGGAGATGAAGACGATCGAGCCGTACTCGCCGAGAGCGCGCGCGAACGCCAGCGCGAAGCCGGTGAGCAGGGCGGGCGTCACCGCCGGCAGGATTACCCGGTACAGCGTCTGCACGCGCGAGGCGCCCAGCGTCGCCGCGACCTCTTCCATGCTCGGGTCGATGTCCATCAGCACCGGTTGCACCGTGCGGACCACGAAGGGCAGCCCGACGAAGACCATCGCGATCACCACGCCGGCGGGCGCGAACGCGACCTTGATCCCGTGCGGCTCGAGGAAGCGGCCGAGCCAGCCGCTCTCGGTGAAGAGAGCGGTGAGCGCGATGCCCGCCACCGCCGTCGGCAGCGCGAACGGCAGGTCGACCATCGCGTCGAGCAGCGCCTTGCCCGGCAGCCGGTAGCGCGTGAGCACCCAGGCCAGCACCAGCCCGAAGACGCCGTTCACCAGCCCCGCCGCCAGCGCGCCGCCGAAGCTGATGCGGTAGGCCGCGAGCGCGCGCGCCGAGGTCACCGCCTGCCAAAATTCGTGCGCGGACAGCGACGCCGACTTGAACGCCAGCCCGGCGAGCGGGATGAGCACGATCAGGCACAGATACGTGATCGTCACGCCCAGCGACAGCCCGAACCCGGGCAGCGTGCCGCGGTTGGCGCGGCGCCGCGCGCGCGCTGCAATCGGTGACACGGTGACTTCGGCGGGAACCCCGGCGCTCATGTCCCCGGCCGGTAAATTTGGTCGAAGATGCCGCCGTCGGCGAAGTGCGCGGCGTGCGCTTTCTGCCAGCCGCCCGCGATCTCGTCGACCGTGTAGAGGCGCAGGGAAGGGAACTCGGCGGCGTGTCGTTGCATCGCCGCCGGATCGCGCGGGCGGTAGTGGTGCCGGGCGCCGATCTCCTGGCCTTCGGGCGTGTAGAGAAACGCCAGGTACGCCTCGGCGGCCGCGCGCGTGCCGTGCTTGTCGACGTTCTGGTCGACGACCGCGACCGGCGGCTCGGCCCGGATGCTCGTGGGCGGCGTCACGATCTCGAACTTGTCGCCGCCCATCTCGCCCGTCAGCAGATGCGCCTCGTTCTCCCAGGCGATCAACACCTGGCCGATCCCGCGCTGCGCGAACGTCACCGTCGAGCCGCGCGCGCCCGAGTCGAGCACCGGCACGTTGTGATAGAGCGTGCGCATGAACTCCTTGGCTTTGGCCTGGTCGCCGCCGTTCGCGCGCAGGGCGTAGCCCCACGCGCCGAGGTAGTTCCAGCGCGCGCCACCCGACGTCTTCGGATTCGCGGTCACGACGGTCACACCGGGCTTCGTGAGGTCGCTCCAGTCGTGGATGCCGAGCGGGTTGCCTTTGCGCACCACGAACACCACCGTCGACGTGAACGGTACGCTGGCGTCGGGTAGGCGCTGCTGCCAGTTCGCGGCGATGCGCCCCGACTTTGCCTGGATCGCGTCGATGTCGTACGACATCGCCAGCGTCACCAGATCGGCCTCGAGCCCGTCGATGACCGCGCGCGCCTGCTTGCCCGAGCCGCCGTGCGACTGGTTGACGGTCACCGTCTGCCCGGTCTTGCTCTGCCAGAGCTTGGCGAAGACGCCGTTGACGTCCTGGTACAGCTCGCGCGTCGGGTCGTACGAGACGTTGAGCAGCTTGACGCCGGCGGCAGGCGTGCCGCCGCCGCGGCTGCACTGCGTGCCTAGCAGCAGCATGCCCGCGAGCCCCACGATTCTGACGATTCTTCTCATGGGCTTGGGCTAGATGCTGTAGGCGACGTTGGCGCCGGGGCCGCGGCCGACCTTGGCCACGCGGTCGCAGACGTCGGCCAGCGTGGTCCCATCGAGGATCTTCGCGATCGCGTCGCGGACCTCCTTCATGACCATGCGCGTGCCGCACGACTCCTCGCTCACGCACTCCTCGCAGCGGACGTAGGCCCGCTCGCTGACGCACGGGATCGGGGCCAGCGGGCCGTCGACCACGCGGATGATCTGGCCGAGCGTCACCTCGCGCGGCGCTCGCGCCAGCGCGTACCCGCCGCCCTTGCCCTTCTTGCTGCGCAGAATCCCGGCGTTGCGGAGCTCGAGCAGGATGACCTCGAGGAACTTGTGCGGAATGTGCTCGCGCTCGGCCAGGTCGGCGATCAGCACCGGCCCGTTGCTCTCGTCATTCGCCAGCGCGTAGAGCGCCCGCAGCGCATAGCGCGCCTTCCGCGACAAAGTCGTCATTGCCTATCAGGCAAGTAGGGTTATCAGCGGGGCGTGCGCCTGTCAACGCCTGACGCGGCGTCTTTCCGGTCCCCTCCCCCGTCCGCGGGGGAGGGTTAGGGAGAGGGCAAACCTTGCGAGATGCGCCGCCCGCGGATGTCCGAGGCCCCTAGAATTTGATACCAAGGCCGGCGTCGAAGTCGAGGTTGAACGTAAACTTGGGCACGCCGACCTGCGTGTTGAGCGCCACGATCAGTCCCAGGTTCTTGGTGAAGTCGTACATGATCCCGAGGTTCGGTCCGAATAGCAACGGCCCGGCCGCCAGCGTGTCGACGCAGTTCTGGGGCGTGGTGCTCGTCCCGCACGACACGTCGGCCGGGAACTTGCTGACGTGTCGGATGGTGCCGCCGCCCAGCGAGCCGCCGAAGAAGAAGTGGAAGTCGCCGTCGCCCAGCAAGTAGGTCGCCTTCGCGAAGACGGCGATCGCCGTGCTCGCCGTCGCGCACGGCTTGCTGCCACAGGTCGTGGGACCAGGGTTGGGCCCGGAGACAAACTGGACGCGGCCCTGCAGAGACAGGAGCAAATTCGAGCTCAGGAAGTAGCCGACCTCGGGCGCGACTTGCATGAGCTGGGCGGGCGCAAAACCGGCGCTGGCGAGTGTATGTGGCTTCTGCGACGCCATTTCCCCGGTACCGCTGGCGATGCCGGCGCCGGCCCCGCCGGTGATGCCGATAAAGATCTTGCCCTTGTTGTTGGCGCCGCCGCCCTCGTCGTCGTCACCACCGTCGTCGTCGTCGCCCTTGCGCTTCGAGACCGCGGCGCCGCTGTCGTCGTCGTCGTCGCTCCGCTTTTTCTTCTTCTTGGGCGGCGGTCGCCGGCGGGGGCCCGTGTTCTCGTCGCCGCCAGCGCTGTCGCCACCGCCGGCGTTGTCGTCGTTCGATGCCTGCGCGCCGCCGCCGGAAGAATCGTCACCGCTGCTACCACCCTGCCCGACGGTCGCTTCCTCGAACGCGTCCTGCAGCGCCGGCGTCGACACCGACTTGGTCAGCTGGATGTCGGGCTGGATCTGCAGAGCGGTCTTGAAGTGCTTGATCCCGGCGTCGCGCTGCTTGTAGCCCGTGATCAGCACGATGCCGATATGGACCTCCGTGCGCGCCCGGATCGGGTGCTTCTCCAGCCCCGAGCTCTTGCACAGATCCAGCGCTTCCTTCAGAAAGTCGCGCGCGCCGTCGTAGTCTCGCTTTTGATAGGCGTCGAGCGCCGTCTTGTTGAGCTTTGTGACCTTGCTGAGGACATCCGGATTCGCGTCTTGCGCGTGCGCCGGAGCCGATTGCGCCGAGAAGAAGGCGAAGGCGATGAGAAATACCAGAGCGGAAACGGACCAGGACCGAGAGAAGCAACGGTGTGCGTCCATGCGCGGGCGATTAAAGGACAATTTCAGGCCCGAGCGCAACGCCCTTGCGCGTGCGTGGCGAAATTTCCGCAAAACGGAGGCCGGCGCCACTCCGCGGACCAGATCTGAGTAAGTGGTCCGACCGCGTGGGAACGGCTCAGCCGTTTGCCGCGCGGTGCCGCACCACTAGGGGAAAATGCCCCGTTCTGAATAGGCTTTCGAGATGCGTTCGAGAGCGATGCCCATCGCGGCCATGCGCCAGTCGCACTTCTTGGTCTGCGCGTATTCGCTGACCGCCAGGTACGTCCGCTTCATGCGCTTGGCCAACCGGTCCTCGACCTCTTCCAGGTCCCAGCGCTCCGAGCGCTTGTTTTGCAGCCACTCGTAGTAGCTGACGACCACGCCGCCCGAGTTCGCGAGGATGTCGGGGATGAGGTCGATGCCCTTCTCGGCGATAATTGGCTCGGCGGCGGTCTCGGTCGGGCCGTTCGCGCCCTCGACGACCAGCTTCACGTTCAGCGCCTTGGCCTCGGGCACGCCGATTTCCAGCTCCAGCGCCGCCGGGATGCAGATGTCGGCGTGCGTCGCGAAGAACTCTTCGCGCGTGATCGGCGACGCGCCCGGGTAGTCGGCGACCGACCCGGTGCGCTGCACGTGCTCGGCGAGCTTGAAGGGGTTCAAGCCGTGGTTGTTGGCGATGTAGCCCTTGTAGTCGCCGGTCGCGACCAGCGTCGCGCCGGTGCGCGCCAGGATCTTCGACGCGTGCGAGCCGACGTTGCCGAAGCCCTGCACCGTGTAGCTGGCGCCGTTCAGCTCGAAGCGACGGTCGCGCGCCCACTCGATGATGCAGTGGACGATGCCCTGGCCCGTCGCCGTCTCGCGCCCGTGCGAGCCGCCCGAGGCCAGCGTCTTGCCGGTCACCACGCGCCGGTTCGCGTTCTTGTCGCCGAAGCCGACGCCGTTCATATAGGTGTCCATCATCCAGACCATGATCTGGCCGTTGGTGCCGACGTCGGGCGCGGGGATGTCGTACTCGGGGCCGATGTTCGCGCCCAGCGCGTGCGTGAAGCGCCGCGTGATGCGCTCGATCTCGGGCATCGAGTGCTGGCGCGGCATGAACTTGATGCCGCCCTTGCCGCCGCCGAACGGGATGTCGTGCAGCGCGCATTTGTACGTCATCCACGACGCCAGCGCTTTCACCTCGTCGAGCGACACCAGCTCGTGGTAACGAATGCCGCCCTTGTACGGACCGAGAATGTTGCTGTGCTGGACGCGGTAGCCCTTGAACATCTTGTACTCCCCGTTGTCCATGCGGACCGGGAAGTTGATGATGAGCTCGTTCTTCGGCTGCGACAGAATGTCGCGCACGACCGGCGAGATCCCGCTGATCTTCGCCGCCCGATCCAGCTGCGCGATGGCGACCAGATAGGGGTTCGGCTTGCCAGCTGCCGGTGGGGGGGCCAAGGTGTCGGCACGCGAGTGTTCGAGCATCAGATTCAAGGATAGCAGTGGCATACGAACATAGAAAATTAGATCCCGCGCTCCGCGCGTTGACCCTGGAGATCGCCGCCGAGGCGCGCGCCGAGTGGGGGTTCGCGTCCGACATCATCGCACGCGCGTTTCGGGCGCGGCGTGATCTATCCAGCGGTGGCAGGCGGCGGGTCGCGGAGGCGGTGTACGGACTCATCCGCATGGACCGTCGTCTCGATGCCATCGTCGATTCGCTGCCGGGCCTGAGCGGCGAGCTCGCGCCGGTGCTGCGCGACGAGCTGAAGTTGGTGATGCTCGATCTGCGCGAGGGGATGCCGATCGAAGCCGCCGAGAGCGAGCTCGAGCGACTGGGGCTCGGCAAGGGAAGCCGCCTCGGCGCGCGCATCGATCTGAGCGGGGTCGCCGACGAGGACGCCGGGCTGGGCGCGCGCACCGGCCTCGAGCGCGAAGCGGTGCGGCTCTCGTATCCGACCTGGCTGGTCGAGCGGCTGACCAACGATCTCGGGGCAACCGAGGGGCTGGCGGCGTGCGAGGCGATGAACCAGCGCGCGCCGATGGCGCTGCGGGTGAACACCGTCAAGATCGCTCGGGAGGCGCTGATCGATCGCCTGGCCGAGGAGAACGTGGTGGCGCGCCCGACGACACTGGCGCCCGCGGGCCTGATCCTCGAGACGCGCGTGAACGCGTTCGGCCTGTCTGCGTTTCGCGACGGCCTGTTCGAGATCATGGACGAGGGCAGCCAGCTGGTCGCCGAGCTGGTGGCGCCGCCGCCCGGCGGCCGCGTCGCCGATGCCTGCGCGGGCGCGGGCGGTAAGACGCTGGCGATCGCGGCGGCCATGGGCGGCAAGGGCCGCTTGCTGGCGCTCGACGTCGACGGGCGCAAGCTCGAGGAGCTGCGGCGGCGCGCGCGCCGGGCCGGCCTGTCCAATGTCACCGCGCGCGCGATCACCGACGAGGCGCGGCTGCCCGACGAGGCGCGCGTGGGCGCCTGGGATCGGGTGCTGATCGACGCGCCTTGCTCGGGCATCGGGACCCTCCGGCGCAACCCCGAGGCGCGGTGGCGCCAGACCCCGCAAGCGATCGCTGTTTTTCCGGCGCGGCAGCTGGCGTTGCTGGTGACCTACGCGCCGCTGTGCGCGGTCGGCGGGCGGCTCATCTACGCGACCTGCACGATCCTCGAACAGGAGAACGAAAAGGTCGTCGAGCGCTTCCTGGCGGAGCGCCCCGACTTCGTGCGCGTGCCGGTCAAGGAGATCTGGGGGCGCGAGCTGGGCGAGAAGGTCGGCGACGGGCTGACGCTGCGCCTCATGCCCCACACTCACGACACCGACGGGTTCTACGCCGCGGTCCTGCGACGCAAGAGCTGAGATCACACCGCTCTTGAGAAGACCGGCCTACTGCGACTAGGCTGCAGGCTGGATGCGCCAGCGCTGCCTAAGGCACATCGTCCGCCTCGTGTTCATGGCGGGCGTGGTGATGACGATCGCTTCACTCCCGGACCGCGCCGAGGCGAAGAGGGCGCATCACCATGCGACGCATGCCGCGCGAAAGCCGCACGCGAAGCGGGGGAAGGCGGCGAAGGCCGCGGCCGCAGCAGCGGAGACCAAGGAGGCCGCGCCGGGGACGCCACCCAACGCACCCCCCGGGGCGGGCGCTGGCGCGGATACGCCGGGTGCGGCGCCCGACGGCACACCCACGCCGCCGCCCGCGCCTCCGCCGCCCGAGCCAGGCTCGGAGCTGTCGGTCTACGTGCTGACCATGGGTCCCGGCGACCACCCGTTCTTCAAGTTCGGGCACAACGCGATCTGGATCCAGGACCGCAACGCGCGCACCGACAAGGTCTACAACTTCGGAACGTTTCGCTTCGATTCGGCGAAGCTGCTGCCCGACTTCATTCGCGGGCGCCTCACCTACTGGCTCTCGGTCTCGCCGATCCAGCGCACGCTCGCTGGGTACGAGCACGAGAACCGCACCGTCGAGGTCCAGGAGCTGGATCTCGATCCGGCGGCCAAGGTGGCGCTGCGCGACCGCCTCGACGAGAACGCGCTGCCCGAGCACCGCAATTACAAGTACGACTACTTCCTCGACAACTGCTCGACGCGCGTGCGTGATGCCATCGACGCGGCGACCGGCGGGCGGCTGCGCACGTCGGCGCAGGGACCAGCGCGCCTCACGCTGCGCGGCCAGGCTCTGCGCCTGACGGCGGACTTCATCCCCGAGTACCTCGGCCTTTACATCGTGCTCGGACCGTCGACCGATCGCGCGGTCGATCGCTGGGCTGAGATGTTCATCCCCCAGGAGCTCGAGCGCGGGCTGCGCGCGGTCCAGTTGCCGGGGCCGGACGGGCAGGGGACGCGACCGCTGGTGAAGGCGCAGCAGACCATGTTCCACGCCAAGCGCCCGCCGCCGCTGGAAGAGCCGCCCGAGCGCGCGGTGACCATGCTGCTCGTCGGCATCGCGGTGGCGATCTTCTTCTTCGCGTTCGGTGGGCTCGCCGCGGGCCAGCCGATCGCGCGCTTCTTCTTCGGCGCCCTGGTTTCGCTCTGGGGGCTGGTCGTCGGTTTCGTCGGCTGCTTCCTGCTGCTGGTGTGGGCCGGCACCGATCACCAGGTCGTCTATCGCAATCAGAACATCCTGCAGTTCGCGCCGTTCGCGATCGCGCTCTTGGTGCTCGGCTGGGGCGTGGCGTTCGGCATGTACGGCGCCACCCGCAAGGCGCTGCTGGTCGCCGTCGCCGCCGCGGCCCTGTCACTGATCGGCGCGCTGCTGCGCGTGACCATGCTCTGGCACCAGGACAACGGCCCGATCATCGCCTTCCTGGTGCCGGCCTGGGTCGGCATGGCGGCCGGCCTCTACAACATCCGGAAGATCCAGACCTTGAGGTGACCGGTCTCGGGGACGCCGGCCAACTCCGGGTGGTCCCGTCCCGCTCCGTTGCGCGCCAGCATGTGCGCCGCGCGCCCCGAATCGGCGAGCGCGCCGGTACAGATCTCGTCCCAGTGCGCGCGGCTCACGCGTCCCGAGCACGAACAGGCGACGAGCAGGCCGCCCGGCTTGGTCAGGCGCGCGCCGCGCAGGATCAGCTCCTTGTACCCGCGCTCCGCGGCGGCCAGCGCGGTCGCGCTGCCGCCGCGCTTCGCGAGCGCGGGCGGATCGAGGACCACGACGTCGAACCGCGCGCGGTCCGCCTCGAGCTCGCGCAGCAGATCGAACGCGTTGCGCGCCTGCACGTCCAGATTCGCGAGGCCGTTCCGGCGCGCGTTCGCCCCGGCGCGCGCCGCCGAGTCGGCGTCCTGATCGGTCGCCAGCACCGGGCCTCCGCGGCGCGCGAGCGCGAGCGCAAAACCGCCGTGATAGGTGAACGCGTCGAGGCAGCGCGCGCCCTCGGGTGCGAGCGCCGCGACCGCCGCGTGGTTGTCGGCCTGGTCGAGAAACCCGCCGGTCTTCCCGTCGGTCAGGAGATCCGCTTCCAGCTGGTTCGGTCCCAGCCGATAGACGATCGTCGTCGAGCCGCTGCCCGCGACCACGCCGGCGAAGCGCGGCAACCCTTCGAAGTCGCGAGTCGACCCGTCGTCGCGTGCGACGACCAGGCGCGCGCGCAGGCGGTCGCGCACCAGCGCCGTGATGCGGTCGCGCGCGGCGTCCATCGCCACCGACGTGGTCTGAATCACCGCAGCGTCGGCGTAGCGATCGACGAACAACCCCGGCAGCCCGTCGCTCTCGCCGTGCACGACGCGATAGGCGTCGCGGTCGCGCGCGACATCGGCGCGGCGCGCGACCGCCGCGTCGAAGCGCGCGCCGACGAGCTCGAGCAGGTCGGCCGGCGCGGGCGCGTCCTCGGCGCGGGTCAGCATGCGCAACGCCAGCTTCGCCTGCGCCGCCCAGGTCGCGTCGCCGAGGCGTTTGCCGCGCCCGTCGCGCACCTCGACCACCATCGGCCCACCGCCGGCTGCGTCACTGTCGGGTCCACGCACGACGTCCTGCCGGAAGATCCAGGGGTGGCCCGCGCGAATGCGGGTCAGACCATGGGCATTCACCACGGCGACCGGTCTCGTCGTCGTCGTTATCGTGTTCGTGGTCAGGCGGGCCTCATGCGCAGCGCGGGCGAGATGATAAGATAGAACACAGTCATGGGCTCGGAGCTTCATCGAGAACGGCGCGAGCGTCTGGCGAAGCTGCTTGGCCCGGGCGCGGCGCTGATCCTGTCGTCGCCGCCGGAGCGGACGCGCAACGGCGACGTCACCTTCAAGTTCCGGCAGGACAGCGACATCCTGTACCTGACAGGCTTCGAAGAGCCGAGCACGATGGTGGTTCTGCGCCCCGACCATCCGCAGACGCCGTTCGTGATGTTCGTGCGCCCGCGCAACCCCGCCGACGAGATCTGGACCGGCCGGCGCGCCGGCGTCGACGGCGCGGTCAAGACCTTCGGCGCCGACATCGCCTATTCGATCGATGAGGCCGACGCGCGCCTGCCCGAGCTCATCTCCGGCGTCGCCGAGGTGCACTATCACTTCGGCCGCGACCCCGAGCTCGACGAGCGCGTGCTGCGCCTGATGTCGCGGCTGCGGGCGGCCGAGCGGCGCGGGCGCCGCGCGCCGGTGCGGCTCGTCGACGCGCGCCTGTCGGTGCACGAGATGCGCCTCTACAAGTCGCCCGACGAACTGGACGTGCAGCGCCGCGCGGCCGACATCACCGCGCTGGCGCACATCGCAGCCATGGAAGCCGCGCGCCCCGGTGTGCACGAGTACGAGATCGAAGGTCTCATCGACTACACCTTCCGCAAGCACGGCGCGACCGGCCCCGGCTATCCGAGCATCGTCGGCGGCGGTGCCAATGCGACCATCCTCCACTACGTCGAGAACAGCGCGAAGCTGCAGAGCGGGCAGCTCCTGCTGGTCGACGCGGGCGGGGAGGTGGAAGGATTCACCGCCGACGTCACGCGCACGTTCCCGGTCGGCGGGCGCTTCTCGCCGGCGCAGCGGCGCCTGTACGAGGCGGTGCTCGACACCCAGATCGAGGCGATCGAAGCGGTGAAGCCGGGCGCGACGCTGGAAGCGATTCACGAGCAGGTGGTCGCGTCGCTCACGCGCCGATTGGTCGAGCTCGGGATCTTGCAGGGCGACCCGGCGGCGCTGGTCCAGGCTGGCGCGTTCAAACCGTACTACATGCACCGGACCAGCCACTGGCTGGGCATGGACGTGCACGACGTCGGCTTCTACTCGATCGAGGGCGCGGCCCGCCCCCTGGAGCCGGGGATGGTGCTGACGATCGAGCCAGGCCTCTACGTCGCCGAGGACGCCGCCGCGCCGGAAGAGTTTCGCGGCATCGGCGTGCGCATCGAGGACGACATCGTCGTCACGGCGACCGGCTATGACAATCTGACCGCGAAGACCCCGAAGTCGGTCGCCGAGATCGAGCGCCTCACCGGCTAGGTGGAGGCAGCGTCGGAACCCTCCGAATACTTCCAGTGTCGAACTGGAACTCGACGCCGCCGCCGATGTCGATGATCGCGTAGCTGTGGCCCGCCATGTAGCTCGAGTCGAAGAACCCGTGGCCGAGTGACAGGTTGACCTCGACGCCGAAGCCGAGCCAGTCGAAGACGAAGTACTCGAGCCCGCCACCGCCCCGGATCGCGATGCCGACGGCGCTGCGCGCCTCCTCGGGGAACAGGTAGATGAGCCCGGTCGCTGCCTTGGCGTAGGGCACGAGCGGCGTCTGCGTCGAGAACTTCCATTTGCCGCCGGCCAGTGTCTCGGCCACGCTGCCGCTGCGGATGCACTGGCCGGGGGTCAGCGAGCAGGCTCCCTTCTGGATGTTGAGCTGCAAGTTGAGCCAGACCGGCCCCGACAGGTGGTAGCCGTAGTCGAGCCCGAGCTTGGTCCCGCTCCAGGAGTCACCGAGCCCCTCGGCCAGCAGCAGGTGCGCCGATAGCTCGTTGTCCTTGAGGAACGGATGGGGTCCGCGCAGCACGTTTTCCTGGGTAGGTGCCGGGGCGTCGGCGCGCGCCGGGGTCACGGCCAGCAGCGCCAGCGAAGCCAGCAAAGGGACAATCAGAAGCGGTGAGACGCTCAGAAGCGGTGGAATTTGACGACGACTCAACATAGCCTCGCGGAGCCGGGAAGAGTATGGCCCAACAGATTCGCCGTACAGTTATCACAATCACCGTTTGCTGCCTGTTATGTGTCGGATGCGCTGGACGGTTTCGCGGTCCGCGGTCGCTGGCCGCGCTCGGTAGCGCCCTGATGGTCGGCGGCGGCGCGAGCTGGATCGTGGGCGAACGCGAGAACCAGTCGGCTGCCACCAGCGTCGGGTTCAGTCTGGTCGCGGCCGGCATCAGCCTGGTGATCGCCGCCGGCGGATGGATGGCGGCCGCCGTCGGGTGCGACGCTGATCCCGATTGCGACGACGCCGAGCAGTGCCGCGAGGTGCCGGCCCCGCCGGGCGGCATCCCCTACAAGCAGTGCGTCCCGCGCTGAGGGCCGAGCGGACCGGTCACTGGAAGGTCAGCGGCCTTTGATGCGGTTGGTGAGGGCGCTGTCGTCGTCGGTGTCGATCGAGGCGCCCCACGAATCGCTATCGATGCTGACGTCTTCGGAGTGGACGATCGCCGATTCGGTGGCTTCGATCTCCGCCGTGACCTGACCCGACATCGGCTCGATCGACGGCGCATCCGGATGGGGCGTCTTCCCGAGGGCCAGCGGCAGTGTCTTGCGCCGCTCCTTGCGCTTGGTCAGCAGGATCGGCTGCGCGCCCGGATGGCCGGTGATCGGAACCGGCGTCGGCTTGGCCCAGGCGTTTCCACCCGCCGGCCGCAGCGCGATCGTCCCCGGCGGCGTGCTGCCAGTCGCGCTCGGGTTCACGGGCCGCTTGGCTTTTTGCTGCAGCGGAATCGGTCCCGGCCGCGTGATCTCTTTGTCCTGCGGCGGCGCCTGCAGCGAACGGCGATAGCGAACCGAGCCGTACGACCGCTGCAGCTCGCGAACCAGCTCCTCCATCGATTGCTGGCGGCGGCGCGGATCCTTGGACAACGCCTTCATGATCAGCGTCTCGGCCTCGTCGGTGATCTCGATCCCGGGCGCGCGTTTGCGCGGCGGAATCACCGCCTCGGAGACCAGCTTCAGCATCACGTCGACCGGGGTGTTGCCGGTGAACGGCACCACGCCGGTCAGCATCTCGTAGAACATCACGCCGAGGGCGTAGATGTCGGTGCGCGGATCGGCCGTGCCCACGCGCGCCGTCTCCGGCGCCATGTACTCCGGCGTTCCGAAGACCACGCCCTGCTGAGTCACGCGCCCCTCGGCAACCTCGGGGTCGTGCACCTTGGCGACGCCGAAGTCGAGGATCTTCACGAAATCGAACTGCGCCTCGCGCTCGCTGATCTCGTGCGGCCCCGCCTCGTCGGTGAACTTGCGCACGAGCTCGCGCCGGCCCTCGCGGCGGATCAGCATCACGTTCTCGGGCTTGAGATCGCGGTGCACGATCCCCTTCGTGTGTGCCGCGCCCAGCGCGCCGGCCATCTGGTTGACGATCGTGATCGAGCGCAGCAGATCGACCCGGCGCTCGCGGCGCAGCAGCGCGTCGAGCGGCTCGCCGTGCAGCAGCTCCATCACGAAAAATACCGTGCCGTCGCTCGACTTTCCGAAGTCGGTCACGTCGACGATGTTGGGGTGATTGATCAAGCTCGCCGCGCGCGCCTCGCGCAGAAACCGCTTGATCGACTCCTCCCGTCCGCCAAAACCCTCATGGAGGATTTTGACCGCCACCTCCTTGCCGATATAGACGTGCTCCCCGCGGTAAACCACGCCCATTCCGCCGCGACCGACAATCTCGTGGAGCTTGTACTTGCCGACGGTGGTGCCGCTTCGAGAGTCCGCTGGCTGAAGGCGATTCACTTCATGTCCGAGTGGTGAGGGGGAAAACAGAAACGCTCGGAAGAGATCAGGGGGGAACGATCCAGAGTAACTCATATTCCCGGAGTCCGTCGAGATCCCCGCCCACGTGAATCCAATAAATCTCTGCCGTGCGTGTGGGCTTCCGTAGGCGCGGTCGCACAATGTAGATTCGCACCGCCATGAGACTCGATGGAAGACGCGCGGATCAGTTGAGGCCCATCACTATTGAACCCGATTTCAATCGCTACGCCGAAGGGTCGGTGCTGATCGCGTTCGGGGAGACGCGGCTCATCTGCACTGCGTCGGTGGAAGAGAAAGTGCCTGGTTTTCTCGAGGGCCAAGGCAAAGGTTGGGTCACCGCCGAGTACGGCATGTTGCCGCGATCGACGCACACGCGATCGAACCGCAACACTGGTGGGCGCGGCCAGGAGATCCAGCGACTGATCGGACGCGCGTTGCGCGCCGCTGTCGATCTGCGCGGGCTCGGGCCGCGGCAGATCACCGTCGACTGCGATGTGATTCAGGCCGACGGAGGCACGCGCACCGCCGCGATAACCGGCGGCTGGGTCGCGCTGGCGCTGGCCGTGCGCCGCCTGCACGCCGCCGGCAAGCTACCCAATAAGGCGACGAAAGATCCGATACGGCTCGGGGTCGCAGCGATCTCGGCCGGCATCGTCGAGGGCGAGGCGCGTCTGGATCTGCCGTACGTCGAGGATTCGGCCGCCGAGGTCGACTGCAACTTCGTCATGACCGACACCGGCCGCTTCGTCGAGATCCAGGGCACCGCCGAGCGCGACTCGTTCAGCGCCGAGGACTACGCGAGCCTGGTCGCGCTCGCGATCTCGGGTACGAAGACGCTGTTCGGGCTGCAGCGCGAGGCGCTGGCGCGCGCGCGGCCATGACGACGACCGGCGATAACGGTCGCGAAAAGGGAGGCGGTGATGCGCCGGTCATCGTGCTGGCGACACGCAACCGCGGCAAGCTCGTCGAGATCGTGCGGCTGCTCGGCGAAAGCATCGCGCGCGCACGGCTCGTGACCATCGATGAGATCGCGCCCACCGTGCGGCTCGACGAGGACGGCGATACGTTCGAGGCCAACGCGCTCCAGAAGGCGCGCCAGGCGTCGGTTGCAACCGGGCTACCCGCGATCGCCGACGACTCCGGGTTGGAGGTCGATGTGCTGGGCGGCGCGCCCGGCGTCTACTCCGCGCGGTACGCCGGCGAACCGAGCGACGATGCGCGAAACAATCAGAAGTTGCTGGACGCTCTGAAAGGCGTGCCTGCGGACGAACGTAACGGTCGTTTTCGGTGTGTCGCCGCGTACGTCGATCCTGCGCGCGGGATCGAGCTCGTCCGCGACGGCTCCTGCGAAGGACAAGTTCTCACGGCTCCCCGCGGTACGCTCGGTTTCGGATACGACCCGCTGTTTCTCGTGCCGCAGCTGAGCAAGACGATGGCCGAGCTCCCAATTGACGAGAAGAATCAGCTGTCTCACCGCGCAGCCGCGTTTCGCGCGCTCGCGCTCGTGCTGCCCGATCACCTGCGCTAGCGATCGCTCCGCCGGCAGCGCGTGGTGAGTCGACGACGACGCGACTGATTTGTCCACAGATCGGCCCTGTGGAGAAACAGTGGAAAATCCCGAGTGCCGCGCGTCGTCAGCATTCGAATCGCTGCAGCGCAAGGTCGCTCATCTTCCTTCACAGCCGATCTCGTTTTCACTATTATGAGCCCATCTTGCGACGCGCTGGCCCGAACGCGAATCTGCCGACCGTGAGGCTGCTGTTGCAAGACGTCGCCTCGGGCATCCGCGTGCTGCAGTCGCGCGACGGAATCGCCCTCTCCGACGAGCAGATCCTCGAGCGCGCGCGCAACATCGTCGCCGGCCTCGTCGGCAACTACAAGATCGTCTCCCTCGACCCCGCCGCCCCGCGCGCCCGCGCCCGCAACGCCGAGCAGCTCGACCTGCTCGCTGCGATCGAGCGCGTCGACCTGCCCGCCGAAACGCGCGACGCCTGAGGCCCGCGGTTTTGGGCGGCGCGCCGCACCGGAGCGTGTAAGATGTCGGTCTTTACACGGGGCGTGGCGCAGCCTGGTAGCGCGTCTGCTTTGGGAGCAGAATGTCGGAGGTTCGAATCCTCTCGCCCCGACCGGACTTAAGTCCCCGCGACGATTCAGTTTCGAGATCGTGCGGGGAGGGCGCTTTTCCCGCGTTTTTGGCCTCCGGGAGCAAAATAGGAGCAAACGGAGGCGAAATCGTAGCTACCGCCTGCGCTTGGCTGCTAACCGAGTGAGCGCTACTCGGAGCGCACGCCGGGCCGAAGGACAGGCGGTCGATCTGCGTGCGGAGGTAGTCGGGCACGAGATGGCCATAGGTCTCGGTGGTGAGGCGGGGATCGGAGTGGCGAAGGATTCGCTGGACCGCCGCCACGTCGGCGCCGCGCATGAGGAGGAGCGACGCGGTCGTGTGGCGCAGGTGATGGAACCGGATCGGTCGAACCTGCCCCGACGGCCAGAGCTTCATCTTGCAGCGCGGACACCGGCGAAGATCGCCGTCTCGGGCGGTCTCGACGTGGCCGCAGTCCTGGCGCCGGCACTTGTGGAGCCAACTCCGGACGATCCCTGCCTTGTGGAGCGCACGCCGCAGAACCAGTTCCAGCTGGACGCGGTCCGACATCATCGAGCCATCGGGCGCGGGGAAGACCAGCGCTGACAGGGAGCGTGAGATCGCGTCTTCGAGATAGGGCACGAGCTCGGTCGCGATCGGGATGACGTCTGCGTGTCCGCCCTTCGTCGTGTCCCGGCGGTAGGAATGGGAGACCGTGAGCAGGCGATTTTCGAGGTCGACGTCCGCCTTGCAGAGGCCCAGGAGCTCGCCCTTGCGAAGGCCGGTATAGAGGGCCGTCGCGAAGAGAGATCGCCAGCGATCGGAGAGGTTGGCCAGGACGCGCGGCACTTCGTCGGCGCGAAGAAACTCCGGCACGGCCTTGGGGACCTTGCGTTTCTTCACGTCCGTGACCGGATTCGGGCCGCGAAATCGGTCTGTCTTTCGAGCGGTGGTGAACGCACGGCTCAGGTAGCCGCGAAGATGGTTCAAAGTCTGCGGCGCGCAGACGTCGACCTTTTCCTGGAGAAACACCTCGATCTTTCCGGGTGTGACGTCGACCAGGTGCCGGCGCCCGAGCTTCGATCCTATGAGATGCTTCCAAATCGTGCCGACGGCGCGGTCGTAGCCCGCCGACTTAATCAGGTACGTGTCGATCCACCAGTTCAGGAGCTCGTCGACGGTCCCGCCGCCGTTTTCCGGCGGGGCCTGCTCGATCCCGAGGCGCACGCGTTCCTCCCGGCGCTGCAGCTCGCTCGCCAGGCGTCGCGCCTCCGTCTTCGTCTCCGCTTCGCAGGGCTTCTGTCTCCAGCGTCCGTGCGCGTCCTTGTATCGGATATACCAGCGGTCATTCTTCCGGAACGGCTCGGCCATGACTTCCTCACACTATGCTGACGGGTTGTTCTTGGGATAGGGCTTCGGTCACCTTCGATTCTTTTTCGGAACCGCCGCCGCGCGCTTGCTCGACGGGAGCTCGCCTCGGGCATAGGCGCGGATCGAGGCCGGATCGAATCGGAGCAGGCCTCCGACGCGAACACAGGGAAGCAGGCCAGCTTCCGCGCGATGGTAGACCCACGAGCGACTGACTTTCACGTATTTGGCGACGTCGTTCGCGTCCCAGAGGCGATCGTCATGCAACTGTGTCGGCGGCGGGGGCGGAATCGCTCTCGGGCGCGCGAAGACGCCGGTCGGGGCATCTTCATCTACGGAACGGTCATCATTCCTCATCGGCTTTCTCCTGTGCTCCTGGCGGCGACTGGCCAGCGCGTGATTACTCTTCCTCGTTCGGACAGAACGGTGCACCAACCGTCCCGAGCCACCATTCCCCGTCCGGTGCATCGGGCCACCTCGCCCAACCCACCCGCCTTTGCCAACGCGTACGCAAGCTGTCCGTCGGCCGTGTTGGCCCACGACGCGGCCGCTACCAGCGCCGCGCAGTCTCGCTTCGCCACATTCTCCCCTACCGCCCGGCCATTCTCCCGCCCGCGGCCGTACGCGCTCAGTCCGATGATCAGCATGATTGTTCCGACTACTCCCACCGCAATGCTCACCCACTTCACGAGACCGGCAGTGGCGGCATCTGTCGCCGACTTGACCGCCGCCTGGTGAACCGCCTCCATGAGCAGCTTCTTCGTCTCCTCCTGAGCAGCTTTCGCCTCTGCCTCTGCGGCGGCGCGGACTGCTCGCGTTACTTCTTGCGCCGAGGTTTCGATTCTCTTGGGGAACTCTTCATAGAGCTTCAGGTAGTACTGCAGCGCCATCAAGAGGAGCCAAACGGAGTCCGTCGCTTTGACCTTCAGTGCGTCTCGGACCCGGTAAAGATCCTGCCGGTCCTTGTCGCTCGGTTGTCGTCCGAGTAGCCGGGCAAAGTTGTCTTCGAGATCACCCACCGATGACCTCGAACAGCATCGACCTGCAGTCGTCCCGCCAGCGTTCGAGCTCCATGCGGTCGCCAAGTGACAGCTCGGCGACCGCTCGCTCGATCGTGAGCCGGCTCCTATTCATCGCATCCGTCACCCTATCGGCAAGCTCTGGGAGGTTTAGGGACCGGCCGCCCTTTGCTTCGATCGCTGTTTTCATCTTCGAACCGTTGTAGAGCTCGAACTTCTTCTCCGTGCCCAGATACATGTTCCGGACGACGTGCACCTCTGCTTCCGGGATGGCTTCCGCGAAGTCCGCGAGGAGCTCGAGGCTTTCTCGCTTCCGGTCGATCATCCAGAGGACCACCAGCTTCCGGCGCAGCTCCGGCAGGGCTTTGCTGAGCGTCCGGCCAAAGTTGCTGATGCCGGTTTGGTTGCGAGCTCCCGTGTTGATGACGACGGTGCTCGCGGGGTTGCTCTCGACCAAGTTGACCAAATCGATCCAGCCCTCCCGTTCGTCGAGGTTCACCAGGTCTCCCTTGACGGCTTCCGCGTACGTTTTGAAGACGTCTGGAACCGATGTGTCTGTTTCGACGAGGAATGGCCGCTGGCCGTTCGCGTACAGATAGTCGAGGACAGCCATCGACATGAGCGACTTGCCCACGCCGCCTTTTCCTCCACCGATGAGAAAGATCGTGTTCGACATGCTCTCCGTCCTTTCGGTCAGTAGCTCTCTTTGTCCTTGATGAGGAATGCGCTCTTGCCACCGCGGAGCGTTGGATCGATCGCCGGCTTCGAGGGCGAGTCTGGCTTTCCAGTGTTCGCGGCTGCGACCGAGATCGGTTCGGCTGGCGCTTTCGCATGCGGCGGCTTGGAAGCTGGCGGGTGCTCCGACCTCGGCGGCGCGCCGGACGAGCCCGGCGGCCGTCGAGGTTTTCGGCTTTTAGCGGCAGTGCTCTTGGCTCGTTGGAGATAGTTCTTCAGCGTCGGGGTGGTGATCTCGAACCCACGCCCGCGCAGGCTCTCGGCCACCTCCTCGATCGTGTACCCCCGCTGTTGCAGCGCGATGAGCTCCTCCGCCAGCTCCTTGACCATGGCCTGCTTGTCTAGGCGCCGTTGCGCGGGGTCCTTGGCAGGTATGGCGCGCAACTCCTCGGCGAGGCGTCGCGCGGTCTCGATCGTGTACTCCATGGCGTCTCCAGAACGGGTTCTCGCAACGAGAGCGGCATCTGTTGCGTATGGTCGGAGCGGTCCCCGCTGTAGTTGTCGGCCGCAAGCGGAAAAAGGTGCGCTCCTCTGATCACTTCTCTGTCGTTTCGCGTCGAAAAGCGGCGCACGGAGCGGTTCCCGCATGACTTGTCGGCCACGCGCGAAAAAAGTTGCTCGTTCCCAGCAACATTTTTCGTTTCGCGCCGACAACTAAGACGTGAACACCGTTGCTTCCGAGTTGGTCTCGCCGAGTGTCGATACGCGGATAGCAGGATGGGGGCTTGTCCGGACACATGCGGCTGGCGCCGCACGTGTCCTCCCAAGGCCCGCTACGCCTGCCCCACTCGGCGCTTCGCTTCTCGCAGGCCAGGCTCCGCCAAAGGCGGGCTGCTCGGCGCTAACGCTTCTCGCATCCCC
>Ga0265342_10000325_pt1 | contig 53808 bp, 39 predicted proteins | sample 4CB327metaG_FD_203125 | JGI IMG/M metagenome (GOLD analysis project Ga0265342, IMG submission 203125) | Rhizosphere microbial communities from Carex aquatilis grown in University of Washington, Seatle, WA, United States - 4-CB3-27 metaG | ecosystem: Host-associated > Plants > Roots >... | reverse complement strand
CCCCGGTTCGCGTGACCGCGCGCATTTACTATAAGGTTTTGCCGGATCACCTGGGTTCTGTGGCTGATGGCGGAACGCCGGGCGGCAACCGAGACGGCGGCAGTGGCGCCGACGCGACCGCTTCGGACGGTCCGTCCGGCGCATACGGGCCGATCGTGCTCGATCCTGTTGTTGCTGGCGACCTTGCGAATTGGACTCCGCCGGCAGTCAACAGCAACCCAACAATGACATTTGAGGAGATCGTTTCGCCCTACGATTCAGGCGTCGCTTTGCGCACGACGGCCACCGGCACAACGCTGATGGCTTGCCCCGTGGAGTACACCGCGCGCGATTTTCAGCTTCCGGGATCCGTCAGCTCTGCTGCTTACGCCCTTCAACTGTACCTGGCGCTCGACTCGGACATGACGACTTACAACTGGCCGGGCCTGCAGGTGGATCTGCTGAGTGGCGGCGCTGTCGTCGCGGACATTCAGTACTATCGCGCGGCCGCAACCGGGACCTTCATCATGCAACGAACTGCGAGCTGGCACGCCATTGCAAACAACGGCTTTCAGACGCTACCTTTGAGTCCGCTGCTCGATAGCAGCGGCGCCGTCATTCCCACGCCGGTCACCTTCGACAAGATCCGCATCACGATGGTCAACTACACGTGCATCGGCACGAATTCCGTGATCATCGACCAGTTGTCGATGGTGCCGACCGACGCGACTGGTTCGGGCGGAAGCCACGACGGTGGCGTCGGTGCGACCGTTTTGGACGGTGGCCGAGACGGCGCCGGGCCTGTTGGAGGCGCGGCCGGGCTTGGAGGCGTAGCCGGGTTCGGAGGAGGCGGCGTGGGTGGCGCTGCGGGCGCGGCCGGAACCATCCTCGATGGCGGCGTGTCTCCCAACTGCGGTGCCGCGACCCCCTGCGCGACCGTCATTCACTCGACCACCAGTGGCGGCAATTGGTCGGATACGTCGACCTGGGTCGAGAAGGTTGTTCCGACAGCCGCGAGCGACGTCGAGATCAACGGGCCCGTTATCATTGCTGCCGAAGCCCCCTGCAACAATCTCACGATCAAGGCGGGTGGGTCGCTGCAAAATGTTGGCAGGAGCGCCCCCTACGGCTCGACGCCGACCACGGTCAACGGCAACCTGACGATCGAAGCCGGTGGGACGCTAACGAACGAGCCGGGTTATAGCAGTCGCATCGCCGTCATGGGCAATTGCGCGAACGGCGGTACGATCAAGAACAGCGCCGCGGGCGTGCTGTTGGAAGTGAAGAAGAGCTTCACACAGAACGGCACCTACGAGGGGCCGAGTATCACGTTCAATGGCGGGGCGGATCAGACGATTTCCTGCGGCTCCAGCAAGAAAATCGTGGGCTCCATCGTGGTGTCCAACCCGGCGAAGTCCATCAAGGCAACCTCGGACATTTACCTTGAGAACGTGACCGTTGCGCTGTCCGACACGATCAGCCAGGGCACGTTCGACATGAATGGCTTCAAGCTCTTCGTGACCGGCGGCTCTGCGGCCCTGGTTACCGATGACACCTCCAGCCACGTTCCGCGGATCAAGTACACGAACATCGCGGGCATCAACTGCGCCGACGGCGCGATAATCTACGAGTCCAGCTTCGCCAATTCCTCCGCTTCCATGACCATCGACGGCGTGCTCACGACGGTCGGTCGCGCCGCCGGCGGCACGCAGGTGACGTTCGAAGGCGACCTTGCGGTCAATGCCGGCGCGACGATGCAGAACGAGGCGGGCTGGCACAGCGGCGTTGTGGTAACCGGATCGCTCGTCAATAACGGCATCGTCAACAGCCTTTCCGGCGGATACGGCTTCGAGGTCAGGAAAAACCTCGCACAGAACAACGTCTACACCGCCACCGAGACAACCTTCAACGGCAGCGGTGTCGAGACGATTTCGATGGGCGCGGGCAAGAAGATCGCTGGCACGATCTTTCTTTCCAACGCCAAGTCGGGCGGAACGCTCAAGGCGCTGTCCGACCTGACCGTCGAGAACGTCACCTTCACCGTGGGCGACGCCACGACCACCACTGCAATCGACATGAGCCAGAACAAGCTCATCCTCGTCGGTGGCTACAACGCACTCGTCTGCGACGACACCTCGAACCATGTGCCTAGGGTCACGTTCACCAACATCGCCGGCATCACCGGAGCGTCGCCTGTCACCACGACGGATCCGATGATTTGGGAATCGACCTTCGAGAACGCCTCGGGCACGATCACTCTTGCGGGCCAGTTCAGGACGGTCGGCCGCGTCGCCGGAGGCACTCAGGTCACGTTCACGGGCAACACCGTTCTGGCCGCGGGCGCTCTCTGGCGTAATGAGGCGGGTTATCGCAGCGGCATCTCGATTTCGGGTTCCTTCACCGATAACGGCACAGCCGCAAGCGACGGGGGCGCCAATCTCTTGGTGATCAACGGCACGGCGTACTAGCGAAGTCTCTCGCGCCTTCGGGCAGCCCAGCCAAGACCCCGTATGGTCCAGAAATCCACTGCCAACGGCGGTAGCAGGCGATAATGGGTCTTTCGCGATGGCACTGGCCAAAGTGCTCTCTGGCATCCGCTCGTGCAAACATGATGTATCGATCTCGGCCATATTGTTGCGACCGACAACTACCGCGGCGACACAACCACGGTGAACGGCATCGGCTTGTCCCGGATGCCGGGGTCGTCTTCGGAGCTGCGCCTTCGATTCTGTGCGATGAGGTACGCCAGGTAGAGCGGTATCCGATTGTCAGGATCGGGGAATTCCGGATCGACCGGGGTCGCTGGCGTCGGGGCGAGCAACGCCAACGCAGCTTCCAGCTTGGCCGTGTCTTCGCGACCGAGCTTTCCGTCGAGCGCCAGAGCTGCGTGAGCCACCAGCTCCCTGTGGTGATGAGGACGGAGCAGATCCAGGAGCAGCTTCTTGTTCTCAGGATCAGGACCAAGCTTTCCGAGACTATAGATGTACTCGGCGGCGTCGCCGACATGGCCCCGATCGACGGCCACCTTGAGCTTGTCGCGGATCGCCTTGGCGATGATGCGCCTGCCGGGCGCACTGAGAGTTGAGAGTCGTCTGTGCGCCGGCTGCCGCACGCCTGCGACGTCAGGGTCCAGACATCCAGTCATGATTTCCTCCGCTTCACGACACGGCTGTTGCAAGGCACTGGCGAGCAACTTCGGAAGGTCGTTCAGTCGACGACGTTGAGGATGTGAATGCCGTATTATGTAGGCGACGACAACTTCGCGAGGCGAAGCGCGAGGGCGAACGTGGCGACGGGGAGGGCGGGGAAGACATCGGGAGAAGGGCAGGGTCAGCGTGGCATCCCTCTCGTATTCGGAGAAGCAGGGTATGCATAAGAAGCTGCTTGATCACTTTTCGTTTTGAGCATATGCATATGAACGCTGTCACGTTGAGGCATTCGGGGCAGCGCGAGCAGATGTTGTTTCGCTCTGTGGGTTTTGGACCGAGAAGAAACTGAATTGTCGGCAGCCCGAGGTTGGTGCTGCCGAGGAGATGGCCTCGTCATGAAGAAGCGATCCCGTGTCAGCCTTGCCTGCCTGCTGCTTCTCGCCACGTCGTGCTACTCGTTCATTGGTCGCTACGAGACAAAGACCACCGGTCAAAACCCGTTCGTCGATGACCACGGTCGAAAGTACTGGTATGTTCCCATCGCGAAGCAGGCCGTCCCGCGACGCGAGAAGTATGCGGCGGAGCTGTTTGCGTGCAAGCCAGTCGAAGCGACGATCATGGCGAAGAGCACACTGACGCCGATGCAACGGCCAGAAACGCTGCACAGCGTTTCCATGGCCGACGCCACCGAGGGCGCTCTCGTCTTCCGCGTTGGCTTTATCAGCGACGTCCACATTCGCCAGGCGTCAGTCAAGCTGTTCAACGACGAGGTCAGTCGTTCCCTCCGGTACGTGATCGATTCCTTCGAACGAAATGGATATCAGGAAGCATTCCAGCCCGCTGTGTTTGCCGCCACCCTCTCCGCCTTCAACAACCTGGAGGGCGTCGAAAACAAGCCGCGCCTCATAGTCAATGCCGGCGACGCAACCGATGCGGGGACGATCGAAGAGGCATACGACTTCGCGTCGGTGGCACACCATCTTCGTTATCCCATGCTGTATGCCCTTGGCAACCACGACGACGCCATCTTCGGCAACTACAAGGCCAAGCTGGGGTACACGAAAAATGCCGGCCCCGTCTTCTATCCCATAGGGCAGCGTCAAAGGTTCATGCGGTATTTCAACGGGCTGGAGATGATTGGGGGATTCAGCGAGGGACTCGTGCCGTTACCCGCGGACTATGACAAAGCCGACTTGGATGCACGCTGGGCGGCCCTCGACGTTCCCCGCGAGATGGATCGGGACATCGAGGACGAAAAGCCTTTCAAGACGAAGCCGACGTGCCTCCTGGCTGAGGACGGCAGCATGCCCAACGCGCCGGCCGGCACTTGCAAAATAAGGACGTACTGCAGCGGATTCGATCTGAACGGGCGCATCCCTGCGGATCTGAAGAACTGCCAAGACTACACGGGCTATTACGCCGCCGTCGTGCCCGGCGACGACGGAAAGACCGTACAGCTTATTGCCCTCAACACAACCCACGGCGAAAACGAGTGGGGTGCCGAAGCGACATTCGACGAACTACAGCGCAGCTGGCTGAAGTCGCAACTCGAAACGCAGCCTGCACCGGACGTCACGATTGTTTTCATGCATCACCGGCCGGCCGATGTTCCGGGCCTCGTCGCGGTCCTCGACGGTACGGCCCGCAAGCGCCCCATGGTCGTGCTGTCGGGCCACACCCACTCCCACGCGACAGAGTGGCGCGGCCATTTCTGGGAGCTCAATACAGGCTCCCTTGAGGAATTTCCACAGTGGGCGCGCCTCGTCGAGATTCGCCGCGGGCTCAACGGGCGCTACTATGTCAATGCACGGGTTCTCAAGCCGGCGCTGACCTTGTTCGATTCGACGTCGGATCCCGCGAAGTACGGCCTTTCCACAGCTTCACCGGAAGCATGGGACACCCTGTCCCGTGCAGAGAAGGAACGGCTCGTGCCTTGGTTCGAAGCACAATTCGCGGCGTGCGACAGAATAGCCGAGGCTGACGCAACACAGACCCTCTGCAAACAGGATCCCGACGGCAAAGAACGGAGCGGCACCTTGCTTCACGACTCTGCTCGCTGCGGATACCTTGGTGCTCTCTACGATCACGTGTTGGTGCTGACGAGTTCGCAGCGCGGGGATACCGCAAGGGCACAAGCGAACGTGGTTCTCGACATTTCGCCCTAGGAGAAGCGCCATGGAGCCGGTCCACAAGTTGATGGTAGACGCAGTCGCCTGCTTCGAGAAGGTATTGGCCATGCTCTGTAGAGGCTCGTTCAGCGTCGTCCCTTCGCTCTCCCAAAACGGCACCCAGTTTTCCATTGCGCTCGTCGCGACCGTAACTGCGGCTGACGAGGCCTCGATGCAGCAACGCGGAGACGATGTCGCTCTCGAGAGACTCGCTGACTCGATCGGCGTTCACAATGGGACCGCTGTGGTGTCGTTTCAGTTCGAGTGAAAGCGTAGTCGATTCGTCTCCTTGGAGTGTGTCCGGCGAGCGCTACAAGCCGAGGGCGGCGGGGTGGACCTCAGGCGATCCCGGCAGTGGGCTCTAGACGGCGACGGCCTCACCCGGTCGAGGCGCGGCGATGACCGTCGCCGCGCTCGGGTCGTGGCGGTCTCTCGGCGCTTCAGGATGGCAAACCGCGCGACGAATCACTGGCCAGCGTGCGATGTAGTCTTCGGGCAGAAGTTCGCAGACAGGACAGCTGTGGACTCGTGGCACCTCGCGGAGCTGCCCAAGTAAATCATCGTTGCCTAATCTGCGAGTTCGGCCTATCACTGACCGGACTGTGACTGCTGCGCTGTGCCCTTGCTGGGGCGACTTGCGTCCGGGAGGAATTCGGCACATGGTTGTGGCACGAATGGAACATCCGAAGGTCTTGAACCTGAGCACGATACGGACGATCGCGACGGTGCTCTTCGGGGCATTGGCGGCAGGTAGTTGCGGCGGGACTTCCGCCAACGCTCGGCCGCCAGCTACCGCTGCAAGCGCCTCCGATGTCGACGAGTTTGCGGCTGGTCTGACCGAGCACCACCGCCAGCACCACCACGGTGGAGTGGCACTCCTCATCGCCTTGAGCCTCGACACGCTCGGCATCTCGCCCGAACAGCGGCCGGCTGTGGAGAAGATTCGAAGGGATTTGCATGCTCGCATGGAGCCGGCGCGCGCCGCGCAGCAAAGGCTGGCGGCTGCACTGGCCGATGGGGTCGCAGCGGCCAAGCTCGACGCGGCGACCGTGGACGCGGCAATCGCCCAGGTGTCAGCCGCGGCTGCGACAGTGCACGAGGCATCCACGGATGCGCTGAACGAGTTGCATGCGGTGCTGACGCCACCCGAGCGCGCCGCGCTTGTCGACAAGGTCGAGGCGCACTGGTCGGTCTGGCAAAAAGCGAATGCCGAGGAGACGGATCCAGCGAATCCGGAAGGTAGTCGGCTCGCGATGCTCACGACCGATCTTGGTCTGACGCAGGATCAAGTGGACAAGATTCGTGCGGGATTCGGCGAGAGAATGAAGGCAGTGCCGCGGCTTGACCCGCAGGAGATCGCCACGCACATCCAGGCATTCGGCAATGCTTTCCGCAGCGAGAAGTTCGATGCAAAGACGCTCACGGGTGCGAACGGCGCGAACGCGCACCTAGCTGGCTGGGGCGCGGCTCATCTGGCGCATTTTATCGAGGCAGTGAGTCCCGTGCTCACCTCGGACCAGCGCGCCGAGTTTGCGCAAAGGCTCCGCGAGCATTCGGCTCACGGCAACGGAGGGAACGAATGAGCCTAAGCAACCAGACAAGAATGCTTCGAAGGTTTGCGTGCGCAGTCGGCTTGATCGCGACGTTCGCGGCCACCCCGGGATGCATTCCAGTCGTTGGCTACGACGACTACCCGTCCGACGCGTATATCGCCACAACCGCGCCTGTCTACTTCGAGGGGCGGCCCATGTACTGGTATGGCAATCGATGGAGCTATCGGGAAGGTGGTCGCTGGAATCACTACGACAGGGAGCCAGCGGGGCTCTACCAGCGTCGCATGCAAGGTCCGCCCGTGCGACGCACCTACGAGCCGCCCCGCGGGCGTCCCGCCGCTGGGCATTTCGGTGGCAGACCAGGCGGGCGACGCTGAACGAGGACCGGGTGTGCCGGAGGTCGAGGCAACTGGTACCTGAGTCTGCGTTCGCTGCTTGCGCTCGCCGCGATCGGATCCCGCGCTTCTGCTAGATCGGGTCCAGGCTAGGTGCGGGCTGCGCGTTGCTTTCGGGAGTACGGATGCATTCTAAATGGAGGATTCTATGCGCGATGCACGTTTGCTTCTGATCCTTGCCGTTCCGTCGATACTGGCGGCCTTCGCCTGCTCGAGCAAAGGTGGCCTTTCCGCCGCCGGTGACGCCGCAATTGCATGCCCCGCGCGATTTGGCGCCAGCGACGCCGGTCAACCGGCGACCATCACCGTCGATACCTCGGCCGTGGTGAATACCTTCGTGCCCAAGCTCCTCTTCGGCGTCAACAGCGCGTATTTCATCACGCAGCGAGATTCGACCAAGACACAACCCAAGGTGCAGGCTGCGGGAAACTACTTCATTCGCTATCCGGGCGGGTCGTCGTCGGACGACTATCACTGGAACGGCACCGGTAGCTACGATGCCAACCACTACTGGGTTCCCAGCCCGACGACATTCACGGCCGGTTTTCCAGGGACGGAAACCTACCGGGGCACGACGTCGAGCTACGGGACCTGGTCCATGGCCACGGATGGCGATCCGGCCACTCGATGGCTGTCAAACGTCGAAACCGCGTTCCCCACGGCTCAATGGCTCTACGTCGACCTTGGCGTGGCCAAGTCCCTGGACTCGATCCAGATCGTGTGGGGCACGCCCTATGCGACGTCGTTTCAGATCCAGACGTGGTCGTCTTCCTCGTCCTATCCTCCGCCCTACCAGGCGTCGGGCGGAACTTGGGTGACCACCTCGGCCGGCATCGTCACCGGCACCGGCGGCACGCAGACCGTGGCCTTCAATCCCGTATCGGCCGAGTTCGTTCGCGTCCTCTTGACGGCCAGTTCGGCCGGCGACGGCGGTGCATATTCCATCGCCGAACTTACCGCCTTTAGCGGCGCGACCCAGGTTACGAACAACGTGGCCACGTCAAGCCAGTCGGCAACCACAGCGTCCAGCACCGATCCCGCAAGTCAAGGCGCGCCGCAGTCCAACTTCGACTTCGAGTCGTTTATGACCTATATGCACTCGTTCACGCCAGCCGCGGATCCCATCATCACCGTCAACGTGGGCACGGGCACGCCGCAGGAGGCGGCAGCCTGGGTACACTATGCAAATATCGTGAAGGGGTACGGCATTCGCTATTGGCAAATCGGCAATGAAATGGAAGGCAATTGGGAAACTGGTGGACCCATGAATGCACAGGACTACGTCAATCGGTATGTCAAATACTACGATGCGATGAAGGCCGAAGACCCGAGTATCCTCGTGCTCGGCCCCGTGAGCGGCGGCATCGACGATCCTTCGAACTTGGGCGATGGCCAGTCGTTTATCGCGGACTTCATTGCCCTTCTGCACGCCGCCGGTCTCGACAACCACATCGACGGCATCGATTTTCACTGGTACCCGAACTGGGAGACCGTCAGTGATTCCACCGCGCTCGCGAAGGTGTCGCAGTTGGGGGTCTTCTCGGCGAACCTGAAGTCGTGGCTGTCGGCAACCACTGCCAAGGCCGATGTTCCGGTCTTTCTCACCGAATACAACATTGGACTTGGCGCGCTCAGTTCACCGGTTTCGCTCAATCAGCTGGTGAATGGGTTGTGGGTCGCGAGTTCGCTGGGTGAGTTCATCCATTACTTCGGAAATGGGGGTGGTACGAATCTGTGGAACATCATCAGTAGCTGGACCACACCGGATGCCACGGATCCGAGCGCCGGAGATCTTGGGTATCTTCAGGACACCAACAACTCCTATCGATACCAGGAGCACGCGGACTACTGGGCGATGCAAATGATGAGCTCTGACTGGGCCATCGCGGGCGACACGCAAACGCACCGACTGGTGGCAAGCACGACATCGCAACCGTCGCTTGCGACGTATGCAGATCTCCGGCCCGACGGCGCCCTGACCCTGGCCGTCGTCAACCGGGACGAAGTCAACGCGTACAGCGCGAGCATCGGCGTGGCACCGTTTGTCGTGGGCCCAGCCGCCGATGTATGGACGTTCGATGCGAGCAACTACGTTTGGAATACGTCGGCGAAGCCTTACCACGCCGATCCGGACAGTGCGCCTACGCATGTTCTCACCTGCGGGGCGGCGGCCTCGACGCCTTTCACGTTTTCCCCGGCTTCCATCACCGTCATTCGCTTCGCGCCGCCCGGGGCGCCAACCGCGGTCATTCCAGATGCGGGCAGCCCTTCCGCGGCGGCGGATGGCGGTGCTGGCAGCGTGTTGATCGACGACATGGAGGACGCGCCCTCGCCGAGCGGCCCCATCGCGCTTAGCCTGGGGAACACCGGCCTAAGTCCTGGCTACTGGTGGGACGCGATCAGCACCGGGAGTCCGTCCAACACCATGTCGCCCAGCCCGTTCGCGTATGCGGCCTTGCCATCGCCGCACGAGACGATGCCTGGCATGACCAGCACCAAGGCCGCGCATCTCACCTGCTTGATGGCCGACCTCTACGGCTGGTGCGAAGACGGATTCAACCTCGCGAATCCGGAACTGCCTTACGATATCAGCGCGTACCGTGGCATCGTTTTCTGGGGCATGTCCGCCGCATCGAATACCGTCAAGGTCCAGATTTCAAACAACGACACCGTTCCGTCCGGCGGCAAGTGTGGGCAGAATGATGCCTCCGTCGACCAGTGCTGGGACAACTTCGGGAAGTACGTGTCGCTGACCCCGACGTGGCAGAGGTTCGAGGTCAAATTCAGCGATTTGCAGCAAGAGGGCTGGGGGTACCCAGTGCCGTCCGGGATCTTCGACCCGACCACCGCCCGCGGCATCAGCTTCGAGGTCTTGGGACCAACAAGTGCAACCGCGCCACCCGTGTCCGCCGATTTCTGGATCGACGACGTCTACTTCGAATAGGAATCCTGGCGGACAAAGGGCGATTGCTCTCAGGGAAATAGTGTCAACCAGTGCCTGTAGCTTCGCGAGCTACTTGGGGCAGAGCTTCATTACGGTACCGGAGCACCCGGTGAGGGCGCCGCTGCTGTCTTCCGTGCCCCGGCTGGTCCAGTAGAGGCTGGTGGCGTCCACGGCGACGGCCGCCGTGTCGGACTGACCCGAGGCGAGCGTGATGATGGGGCCGCCGGCCAAAGGCACCTTCAGCACCGAGCCTTCGCTGCCGGTGGCCCAGTAGATGCTGGTGGCGTCCACGGCGATGGCCCAGGCCGGATGGCCGGAGGCGAGCATGGTGATGATGCCGCCTCCGAGCGGCACCTTCATCACGGTGCCGCCGTTGCCGGTGGTCCAGTAGACGGCCGTGGCATCCACGGCAATGCTGTCGGGCTCGGGCGCGCCGGAGGCCAGCGCGACGGCGGCGCCGCCTCCGAGCGGCACCTTCATCACCGAGCCGGTGTCGTACGACGCGGTCCCGGCGGTCCAGTAAACGCTGCTCGCGTCCACCGCGATGCCGTGCGGGAAGGTCTGTCCGGAAGCCAGCACAACCGGCGTGCCCCCGCCGAGCGGCAGCTTCATCACGGTGCCGTCGGTGTATCCGTCCCAGTCGTTCGTGCAGCCGTTGGTCCAGTACACGCTGGTCGCGTCCACGGCGATGGCTAATGGCGAGCCCTGGGCCGAAGCGAGCGCTGTGGGCGTGCCGCCCGCGAGAGAAACGCTCATGACCGCGCCGTCCGGGCCCGTGTAAGATCCCTGGTTGACCCAGTAGAGGCTGGTGCCGTCCACGGCGATGCCGGCGGGACCGGACTGTCCCGAGGCGAGCTTGGTCGCGGCGCCACCGCCGAGCAGCGCCTTCATCACGGTGCCGTCGTTGTAGTTGGTCCAATACACGCTGGTGGCGTCGAGGGCGATGTAGCTCGGGTTCGCCTGTCCGGAGGCGAGGGCAACCATGACCGGCGGGCCGGAGCCGCCTCCCGTGCCCATGCTGGCGTCCGCTTCGATGAGAGTCGTGATGACAGTTACTCCTCCGCCGCCTCCGAGCCCGGCCATCCCGCCCGTGGCAGAAGCTGCCCCCGAGCCCGCGAGTCCGCCCGTGGCCGAAACGCCGCCGCTACCCAGGATTCCGCCCGAGCCAGGCATTTCCACCGGCAGGGGACCGGGGCAGCCCGTGGCGACCAGCACTTCGCCGAAGCAAAGAGCAGCGAGGCAACCAGTTCGTAGGGCAGGGCGCAGCAACGACCTTCGCGTCGCCGAGCCAACCTTTTCCACACAAGCCAAGCTTCTGGTGACCATGAGTCATATGATACCCCGACTTCGCGATGCCATGCCCGAAACGCACCTCGGAGCTGTGATCGTGATCTGGTGGCCAAGAAATACGCGAGGGACAACCGGCCGAAGTCCGCGCCCGGTGAAATGTATTCAAGCTCGCGTGCTTCCTGGCGTATGTTGGCCTCATGAGCTCTTCGGGCTCGCGAGGCCACTGACTCATCTGGGCAGTCGAGTCTCAAGCCAGAGGGCTCGTCTTACTGTGACGGGAAGGTCTTCATGAAAAACACAAACGCCATGTCGCAAGAACAGATTCTCGCAAGGACGCCGGCCAGGGGCCTCAGGTTGCTCGCCTTGGCGGTTTCGGCCATCAGTGTCGGGAGCGTTGTGTCAGCCTCGGACGTGCTTGCGGCGGAATACTACGTTGGACCCACAGGCAGCGATTCGAATCCCGGGACCGAGGCCGCGCCCTTTGCCACCCTTCAGAAGGCGAACAACTCCGCCGCAGCGGGGGATACCATCTGGATGCGTGCGGGAACGTACTACAGCACGACCCAGATCACGCTTTCGAAGAGCGGCACATCGGACACCAACCGCACCAAGATTTGGGCGTATCCGGGCGAGGTACCTATTCTCGACTGCTCGAAGTACCAGACGGCCACTCCGGCGGTCAACACTCCAGCCATCCTCGTGACCGGGAGCTATATGCATCTCAAGGGACTTGAGATCGCCAACAGTAAAGTCGGGGCCAGTGGCGACCACTCCTATTCCACGGTGCAAACCAAGGGTGCGAGCTACGACACCTTCGAGCTGCTCAATCTCCATCATGGCTTCGGGGCGGGGCTGTTCATCGACGATACCAAGGGCGGTGGGGGGCACCTCATCCTCAATTGCGATTCGCACGACAACTACGACATCAACGGCAGTCAAGGGGACGGGCAAAACGCCGATGGCTTTGGCCATCATTACCAAACAACCGGCGCCAACTCGACTTTTAGGGGCTGCCGTTCGTGGTGGAATTCCGACGACGGCTACGACTTTATCTACCAAGATGTGCCTCTCGTCGTCGAGAATTGCTGGGCCATGGGCAGCGGCCACCCCGTTTTCGGCACCGCCAGTCCCGTGGACGGAAACGGCAACGGCTTCAAGATGGGCGGCAACGTGACCAACACTCGCCACATGGTCCGCAACTGCGTTGCCTGGAAGAATAAGGACAGCGGCTTCTATTCCAATCACTCGACGGGTGGACACACCTGGTACAACAACACGGCCTTTCAAAACGGCACGGATTTCAACATGCTGTCCGGCCCCAGCGCCGCGCCCATTCAGCTTACGGGGGCGCTGGCCCATATCCTGCGCAACAACATAAGCTATACCAACAAGACCGCCAACATGGGCGGGGTCGACACGCAATTCAACACCTGGGATCTCAAGATCACCCCGGCGGCCAAGGACTTTCTCAGCATCACCGATCCGACCGTGTCGGGCACGGGGCAGACCATAGAGACGACTTCACCCGCGCTGGGTCCCCGCCAGGCAGACGGCAGCCTACCGAATGTGGACTTTCTCAAGCTGGCAGCGGGCAGTCAGATGATCGACAAGGGGACCGACGTCGGTTTGCCCTTCACCGGTTCGGCACCCGATCTCGGCGCGTATGAATACGGTGCCGCCGGCGGCAGCACGGGCGGGGGCGGTTCTGTTGGTGGCGGCGGCACAGTCGGCAGCGGCGGCGCGCTTGGCAGCGGCGGAAGCGTGGGCAACGGTGGCGCGGTTGGCGGCGGTGGTGCAGTTGGGAGCGGCGGCGTGGTTGGGGGCGGCGGCGTGGTTGGCACCGGAGGACGCGCGGGGAGCGGCGGCACGGTCGGGACTGCCGGCTCGCTTGGGTCCGGCGGAGGCGTGGGGAGTGGCGGCGTAGTGGGCAGCGGCGGCGTGGTTGGGACCGGTGGCACAACGGGGACGGGCGTGGGCGGCAGCGTGGGCAGCGGCGGTTCCACAATTCGCGGGACCGGTGGCTCTGGCAGTGGCGGCACGACCACCTCGACGCCGAGCGGCTCCGGTGGGGCTGTCGGCGTGGGCGGTAGCTCGGCGACCACCGCTGCAAGCGGCGTGGGCGGCAGCGGAGCCGGCGGAACTTCGGCCAACGCCTCGGCGGGATCGTCGGGTTGCTCGTGCGCAATCGGGACAGCCAACCGACCGTGGAATCCTATGTTCTTGGTGCTCGGCCTGGTGTTCGGCGGGCTCACCACCCTGCGACGCAGGCGAAGCCCGCATCGGTAGCAGGGGCTACTCGCGGCGAAACGACGTGGCGAACGCCGGCTTGGTAATTTCGTGACCCACGACCAGCCGACCCGCACCGGCCCAGAACACACGCATCGTCGGATCCGTTGCATCGGGTGGCAGCGGCCAGACGTTGTCGCCGTGGGGATTGTCGAACTCGACCAACACCACCAGCTTCGGCTTGGCCCCGCCTTCGATCAATGCCAGGCTCCTACCGTCAGATGACCACGCCGGCTCGCCCTGGATTCTGGTAACGCCAGCCCGTGGGTATACCTGTGTCCCGTCGGCGCCGAGCCATTCCCGCCCGGGAGCGCCACTTACCCAAGCGACGTGATCGCCATTGGGCGAAATGGTGAAGCTGCGCCCCTCGCAAACCATAGGAGCGGCGATCGGCGCGATCGGCTGAATCACGTAAAGCGCGGTGGGGGCCGGCGGCGTCTTCTTCTTGCCGATCTGTCTCGGCCCAGTCGCGCGCTTGTCGAGCGAATGTGCCGGCGGCGCAATCCGGTAGAACAGACGAGATTCGCCAAGAAAGCGCAGATCTTCGATCACGCCCGGGCGTGCGGCGGCGACTTCGGCGTGGTGTTCGCCCGCGGCACCGAAGACCGTGAGTCGACAAGGAGCACCGTTTCCTGCACTTTCCTTGGGTGAGATGGCCGCCGCGTAGCGAGTCCGACCGGGGCTCCACTTGAGCCGAGCGGGATCGACGCCCAGCCTCGCAGCCACAGCTTCAGGCGATTCTGCGACCTTCGTCTCTCGCTTGGGCGGAGGCGACTGGGGTGGCTTCACGGCGGGCGGCGGTGGGGTCAGGTTGTCGTGAGGCCGGCTGTCGGGCCTGGATGCACACGCTAGCATCGCACCTGCGACTGCCGTCACCAACGTGATCTCGGCATGGTGCAAAGACGGTCTCCGGTCCTGGTGCTTCATCCGAAGATGCTCTGGTCGCAAGAGCCGAAAGTCAACCTGCGGATCCGACCGCCGCGCGCTCATTCTCCGCCCCATCTCAGACAGCGGGAGTTCGCCGCTCCCCCCTGCCTAGGCACGGAAAATCCAATCCCCTCACGGGAATCAGAGACCTACGATAGACTGCCCCCATGGTCGAATCAGGCTCATCAGGAGAGGCGTGCCTTGCCCCAAGCCGCCCCGTCGTGCCGTTCAGGCGCCTCTGGACTCACGCAGTGGGAAAGAACGCACGACCAGGGCTGCGAATGTTCCTCATCAGCTTCGCGTTGCTCTACCTTGAGCTTGCTCTCATCCGCTGGGTCGCCGGCTACATTGTCAATTTCGCCTACTTCACGAACTTCGTTTTGCTCGCCTGCTTCCTCGGCATGGGTATTAGCTGCCTGCAGGCGCGCCGCAAGACGAACCTTATCCATTTCTTTCCCTGGCTCGTTGTCTTGCTCATCACCTTCATCACGCTTTTCCAAGTCGAGACCGTCCTGCCACGATCGGCGGACGTTTTGTTCTGGGGAGAGACCTCAAAACCCAACAAGACCTTTCTACCGCTCCTCGCGGTGGCCCCCATCATCTTCGTGATGAGCACCCTGGTTTTCGTCTGTCTCTCCCATCCGCTCGGGCGCCTCTTCGGGCAGATGCCTCGCCTGCGTGCGTACACGTACAACATCGCGGGGAGTCTCCTCGGCATCGTCGCATTCGCCGTCAGCTCGTACCTTTCGCACCCACCCGTAGTGTGGTTCGCGGTGGCCTTTCTAGCCAGCTTGCCATTTCTGCTCGAGCACGGCCGGACCTTGGGTGCAATTAACGCTGTCGTGCTCTTGGTCGCGCTCGGTATGGTTTGGTGGATGGGCCGTGGCGACACATGGGGGCCCTACTATCGACAAACCGTCGAGAAAAGACAGGACGACCACTACGCGCTCTGTGGCAACTCCATCTGCGGCATCGTGGTCGGAATCGGAACGGGATACTTCTACGATGCGCCGTACTGGATGCCCTCGACCGGCCGGGCTGCATCCCAGCCGCCCGTGGTCCGGACCGCCTCCGAATCAGCGCTTCCCACTCCAGCCCCGAACTCCCCATCGCAGTCCAAGGATCCCCCACCCTACCGAAACGCTCTCATCATCGGATGCGGAGCCGGCAACGAGGCTGCAGTCGCCCTTGCGCACGACGTTCCCGAGATCGACTGTGTCGACATCAACCCATGGGTCATCGAAATGGGCCGCGCTCTGCACCCGGCAAAACCCTTCGCATCGAATCGCGTCACCGCACACATAGACGACGCCCGAGCGTTTCTACGAAACTCGAACAAGAAGTACGACCTTATCGTCTATGGCCTTACCGACTCGACCATAACGGCGACTGCCACCAGCAATCTTCGCGTCGAGAGCTTTCTTTTCACGCTGGAGGCATTTCGCTCGGCGCGCGATCACCTCTCCGACCGTGGGCTCATGGTGATCTACAACGACTACCGGCATCTCTGGCTGGTCCAGAAGATCCGCGAAATGCTGAGGGTGGTTTTCAACCAGGAACCATTCGTCTCCGTCCAACCAAGTCTTGAGACCGTCCCAGCCGTCCTGGCGACGGGTCCCGGACTGCTTCCCGGCCTTCCAGGTCTGGCGCCTGGGGTAGGAGGCAAGCCAACGACTGACCAGGTCGGATTCATCCCGGCCTCCGATGATTGGCCGTATCTCTACCTTCGCGGTCCGACCGTTCCCACGCCCTACCTGTGGGCACTCGCCCTCGTCGCAGCGTCCTCGCTGATCCTCTTTCTTGCATTTCGGCTCTGCGGAACGCGAGAGCGGGCCGCGGAGCATGCGGAGTCCATTCGCGCCGATACTTCGCGCACGCGTTTCCGCATCGACTACACGATGTTCTTCATGGGGGCGGCTTTCATGCTGCTGGAAGCGCGGAGTGTGACTACATTTGGGCTGTTCTTCGGCTTGACTTGGCGAACCAACACATTCGTCTTCGCGGCTATCCTAGTGATGGTTCTGCTGGCCATCCTGCTCGCATCAGTAGTCAAAAGGATCTCGCCGATCCTGCTTTTCGTCGGACTCCTCGCATCGCTCGCCGTTGCCTATGCGATCCCGAGCGAGTGGCTGCTCATCAACGGCTTTGCGATGCGTCTCCTGGTCGTCGGCCTAGTCGCGTTCTTGCCGATCTTCTTTGCGAACCTGCTTTTCGCACGGCTGTTCCGCGACACCGATGAAGGCGACACGGCCTTTGGCTCGAACCTGCTCGGCGGCCTCCTCGGCGGAATGGTCGAGTATCTGTCGATGATTACCGGCTATCGCGCGCTCGTCTTGCTCGCAACCGCGTTCTATCTGCTAGCCGTGCTTGCCCGTTCACAAGCGCTGGTCGCGCGAGCGCGCAAGGCCGGCAAGTCGCCGACGTCCGCCCTCGCGTCGAACGTCTAGTTGAACATTCAGGTGTCGGGCATGTGGTGGAAAGAATGGGTATGCCCCCGGCGGGATGAAGGTGGCGGACGCGCAGGGTGAAGCTCGGGCGCGTCCGCGGACAGGTGCGTGGCGACCAGGATCTGCTTGGCGATGGTTTCGCTCGGGTCTTGGCGAGCCACAACCGACAGAATGCGGATGTTGGAGGTCCGGTTTACGCCGCTCGCCTTGACCGGTGCCGTCTTGCCGGCCCACACTCATGTGCGAGGGCGAAGATTCCGACACCGTCGGCGTCCAAAGTGGCGCTGGTTCTGGCCGGAGGCGCCGCGCGCGGTGCCTACGAGGTGGGAGTGATCCAGCACTTGTCGAGGAGGTGTCGCGCGATCTGGGCCGCGATGTGCCTTTGCCCATCCTGTGCGGAACCTCAGTCGGAGCGATCAACGCGTGCACCATGGCCACCTACGCCGACGAGCCCGTTCGCCGCGCGCACCTTATGGTCCGCTATTGGACGAAGTTGCGCATCGAGGACATCCTGCTGCCCAGACCCAGCGACTTGATGGGCATGATGCGCCTCGCGCTAGGCTCTGGCCACCGACGAGGCCGTACCGGAGCCGTCCCGATGATCAAGGGAAACTAGACTATCGTCGGGCGCCCACGACGACCTCGGTGGCCTGGGCACCGCCGGTGCCGTTCACCGCATCGGCCTCCAGGCGAACGTAGCGCGCGGCCACCGGACCAAAGAGGACACCCTGATACTTTCCATCGCCCGGCCAGATCCCTGAGGTCGCGGTCGTATACGTGGAATTGTCGCTGCTGACCAGGATCTTGTAGGACGTGATACTGCCGTTGGTAGTTGGTCCATTGCCTGCATAGCCCGGCAGATAACCGAAGTACCCCACATCGGGCTTCACTGACCCCAGATCGAGCGTCAGCGATTGCGGGAAGCTGGTCGAGGACGTCCACACCGTGTTGACTCCCACGTCGTTCACGCCATCAATCGCATTGCTGGCGGTCCCACTGGTGGCGGTCGCCCCGGTGGGCATGTAGGGATGTTCGTTGAGCGGAACCTGCGCGGGCAGCGGCGCCCGGCTGGCATTGGGCGTCCACGATGTCCCCTCTTGGGCAAGAATATCCAAAATACCCTGGTCCAACAGCCCTTGGCGATTTGGCGGACAATTGAGGATGAAATTGGTGTAGCTCGCCTCCAACTTCTTGAGATGACCGTCGACAATCGCGCTCGCGGTCATCAGGCCGCCAATACCCGGAGCCCAAAACCAGTCATTGCCACCAGTGCCATTGATCTTGTTGTCCTGACCTGCCGCAATCGTGTTTCCGGTCGGAGAGAACACCCCTTTGGGCTCCTCGTACATCACCAGGTCGGCGTCCCACGGGCCCTGGATGCCGTCGTGGTCGGTTATCAGAATATCTGGTTGCAACGACTTGATGAGGTCGTGAATCTCGGCAAAGGGGGCATTTCGGTGGCCCGTCTTCCAGGCCCAACCGTCGAGCACTAGTAACGGAATCTCGCCGTAGTTGGACAGTAGCTCAGTAAGCTGGGTTTTGATGTATTGCATTTGCGCGGCCGAGAGCGGCCCGCTGTTACCGTTGTTCTGGGTTGCATCCCAGATCGAGTAGTAGAGCCCTGGCTTCAACCCCTTGGCGCGAAAGGCGGTCACATATTCCTGCACGACGTCTCCCTTGCCAGCGCGCCACGAGATGTTCCCCACATTGAAGGTAGAGGCCTTGCTTGGCCACAAGGCAAAGCCGTCGTGGTGCCTGGTCGTGAGCACGCCAAATGTCATTTTGGCGCTTACCGCCGCATCTGCCCACTGATTGCAGTCGAGATTGGTGGGATTGAATTGGTTGATGGGGAGATTGGGCTGCGCCCAGGACCCGGTGAAGGTGAGGATCCCGAAATGGAGGAACATGCCGAAGCGCCAGTCGATGAAGTCGCTCTGGATCTGCTGCCAAGTCCTGCCGGCTCCGCCGTCGGCGACGCTTCCACCCGAGCCTCCCGATGCTGCGCGGTCTACGCCTGCGTCTGCCACCGTGCTGCCGCCGGAGAGTATCGTTTGGCCGCCAGTCCCGGTCTGGCCTCCCGGACCAGAGGAGGCCGAGGTTGTCCCTCCTTGGCCACCGATCCCTGCCGAGCTAGAGGAAGGTGTCCCCCCTGACGATCGCGTCGAGGATAGCGTGCTGGCTGCTCCGCCGCCTTGGCCCCCGGTTTGGACCGGACTGCCACTGCCACCGGTGGTACCTCCGGTGGACGCGCTTCCTCCGGTTCCTGAGCTGCCCCCAAATCCAGTTGCGCCGCCTGCTGATCCATCTTGGTTCACGTTGGGGGCATTGCTGCTGCAGGCAAGGCCGATCGCGCACGCGAACAGGGTCGGGACTAGTTTGGTGTTCATGGGCGTGCAGAGTTCCGGTGAGTGTGACGGATTTGAAGATCTTTTTCACGCACAAGCATCGCAATCTAGACAAGACTGTGAGTAGGGAGATATCGCTCATGTCGGAGCTGTTGTTGACAATTCGAGCCGGACGCGGGAGAGCACGCGGCCTAGCACTATTCTCGCTATTCCGTAGGATTATCCGGTCCTATTGTGCGAACATTTGCCCTTGCTGGCGCCCATAGAAGATCCCCAGCCGAGCCAATGACATGAATACACCCGACCGATTTTCAACCGCGTGCGGAGCTTGTCATGCGACCGTGACAGAAGTCGCAGAAATGGGCCTGGCGCTTCTCTTGCTGGCGGCAGTCGGCTGCAGCTCGGGCAGTTCCAATGCGGCGGCTGATGCGGCCGCAGGGACTGTGGGGGTTGGTGGAAAGGGCGGCGGCTCTGCCGGGCAGGGAGGCGGCGCAGGACAGGGCGGTTCGTCTGGCCTCGGCGGGAGCGCGGGTGTGGCGGGGGCCGGTGGTTCCGCGGGTGGGATGGGCGGCGCGACGCCGGGAGCGGGCGGGGTGGCGGGCGCCGGTGGGTCTAGCCCGGCTGGCGGCCAGATCGGGATGGGCGGCAGTGCGAGCACGGGCGGTGGAGCGGGCACGGCCGGGGCGGTGGCCGGCTCGACGGGCACGGGTGGCAGAGGCGGTTCGAGCGGTGGCACCGGAGGCGGCGGCGCAGTCAGCGGGGGCACGACAGCAGTCTTAGGGGGCAAGACTGGTTCGGGTGGCAATGCGGGAGCGGGCGGCTCGGCGGGCAGCACGGGTGGAGCCTCGGGCGCAGGAGGAATCGGTGGAGGAGCTGGAGGCATGGCCGGGCAAGGAGGTACAGCGAACAGCCCGGTCCTCCCAGTTCGTCTGCGCTGCGAGCTGCAAGATGCACCGCTGGGTATCCAGACCGCCACGCCGCGCCTGGCCTGGGAGCTGCAGTCCTCCGACAGCAAGGCGCGCGGCCTCAGCCAGTCGGCCTACGAGGTCTTGGTCGCTTCATCGCCGGACAAGCTGGTCGCGGGCCAGGGCGATCTGTTCAGTACCGGTTCGGTGACCTCGACCGAATCGAGTCTGGTCTACGCCGGGCAAGCGCTGGACTCTTGGACCCACGCCTACTGGCAGGTGCGCGTGCGCGATCAAGCAGGGCGGTTGTCGGCGTGGAGCGCACCCTCGGAGTTCACGGTTGGGCTGCTTGCCACCACGGACTGGGGCGCCCAGTGGATTACCGGCGGCTCGGGAACGGCACTGCCGATCTTTCGCAAAGAATTCACAGTCAGCAAGAACCTTGCACGAGCCCTGGTTTCCATCTGCGGACTGGGGCAGTTCGAGCTGCGAGTCAACGGCAGCAATGTCAGCGACGCGGTCATGGAACCGAGCTGGACCAATTACACCAAGAATTGCCTTTACGTCACCTACGATGTGACCAAGGCCTTATCGCAAGGAAGCAATGCCATGGGCGTGCTGCTCGGCAACGGGATGTACAATGTGCCCACCAGCAGCCGCTACGCCAAGTTCACTGGGTCGTTCGGATCGCCCAAGCTGATCCTGCGACTGCAAATGGAATTCACCGATGGCAGCAAGGATGCTGTGGTCAGCGACACCTCTTGGACAACGGCGGCCGGTCCGATCACGTTCAGCAACATCTACGGCGGCGAAGATTTCGACGCCCGGCAAGAGCCGGCGGGCTGGGACCAGCCTGGGTTCACTGCCACATCATGGAAGCCGGCCACAGTGGCCACCGGAACTGCCCCTGCCCTGATCGCGCGGTCCGCGCCGCCCGTGAAAGTGATGCAGGAATTCCCGTCGACGAAAACCACCCAGCCGCAATCGGGTGTTTTCGTCTACGACCTGGGTCAGAACTTCGCCGGCTGGCCGGAGCTGACCGTGCAAGGGACCGCCGGCTCGACGGTCAAACTGACCCCGGGCGAATTGTTGAGCGGAGGGAACGTCAGTCAGGCGAGCTCGGGCGGCCCGGTTTGGTTTTCCTACACCTTGAAGGGAAGTGGCACTGAGGTGTGGCACCCGCGCTTTTCCTACACCGGCTTCCGCTACGTCCAGGTCGAGGGCGCGGTCCCTGCCGCGCAGGCCGCCAGCTTCCCGGGCAAACCCCAGATTGCGAGCCTCACCGGCAAGTTCATCTACGCCTCGGCGGAGAATGTCGGCAAATTCACCTCATCGGATCAGGATCTGAACAAGATCCACGTCCTCATTCTGGCGGCCATTCGCAGCAATCTGCAGAACATCATCACCGACTGCCCGCACCGGGAGAAACTCGGGTGGATCGAGACGTCGCACCTGCTTTTTCCGAGTATCATGTTCAATTACGACGTGGCCGCCTTCTACGAGAAATTCATTCGCGACGCCCGTGACGCCCAGACCAGCACCGGGCTGGTTCCCGATATCGCGCCCGAGTTCACCGTGTTCAGTGGCGCCTTTCGCGATTCACCGGAATGGGGCAGCGCTTTTGTCATCAATCCTTGGTACGTCTATCAAATGTACGGCGACCGGGGCCCGCTCGACGAGCACTACGCCAACATGAAACGCTACACGAGCTACCTAGGCGGCAAGGCCAGCGGCAACATCGTTAGCTATGGCCTGGGCGACTGGTACGATGTCGGCCCGGCCGCGCCTGGAAACTCGCAACTCACGACCGCTGGAGTGACAGCGACCGCGATCTACCTGCAGGATCTACAGGTCATGCAACAGACGGCCCAGCTTCTGGGCAACCAGGCCGACGCGACACAATTCCAATCGACCCTGACCACGACCACCAATGCCTTCAATACGAAGTTCCTGACCAGTGCAGGGTCGTACGATAGGAACAGCCAGACGGCGAACGCGATGCCGTTGGCACTTGGCTTGGTCCCGACCAATCAACAAGCCGCGGTTCTGTCCAGCCTAGTCGGGACGGTCACTGCGGCCAAGAACCAGGTCACCGCCGGAGACATTGGCTTTGCCTATGTGATCCGCGCGCTTTCGCGGGCGGGCCGGGGCGATGTCATCTACTCCATGCTCAAGCAATCGACCGGGCCTGGCTATCTGTACCAAATCAATCAGGGGGCCACGTCGCTGACTGAAGCCTGGAACGCCAACCCAGCCGACTCACAGAACCACGCCATGCTCGGCCCTGCCGAGGAATGGCTCTACAATGGCCTGGGCGGCATCAATCCCGATCCGAGCGGCCCGGGCTGGGAAAAGTTCTTCATTCACCCGCAGCCCCAGACCGGCCTCGCCTCGGTCGATGCCGAGTACCATTCCATCCGCGGACTGATCGTGAGCAACTGGCAGCAGAGCGGCACTGGCATCACCCTGACGGTCGCGGTACCGGTGAATGCCACCGCCACCATTACCATTCCGACCAGCAACCCGGCCGCCGTTACCGAAAGCGGCGCCCCTGCTGCAACCGCCCCAGGCGTGACTTCAAGCACGGCGCAGACCAACGCCCTGGTGCTCGTGGTCGGCTCTGGCCAATACGTCTTTACTGCGCCGTGAGATGAGAGAACGACTTGAAGTGCGACGCGCCACCGAGTCATCATGTTTGACGAAGGCACACCTTCCCGCACATATCTGTGGCGACAGTCATCTCGCTTTGGCCGGCCTTCAACAACCCGGCAATTCAAATCGGCGCCCCCGGTGCCCAGGCCAACACCACCGGTGTGGCTTGGTCCACAGACTTCATCGCGCAGGTCAATGCCAATCCGAGTCTGCGAGTCGACTTCATCGCGATTCACTGGTACGGATGGAACGCTGGATCTTGCGAGGCCAACGCCTCCACGCTGGAGGGGCATATTCGAAAGATTGAGGCTCTGCCCGGCAATCGTCCGCTTTGGCTTACCGAATGGGGCTGCCTGAACAACAGTGACACCGGGAGTGCCGCTGTCACCCTGGCGCATGTCACCGGCGCGGTTGCCATGTTTGCGCGGCACCCGCGACTTGAGCGCTACGCGTGGTACCCCTGGGCCGGCCCGACCCATGCTCTGAACAACGCCGACGGCTCGTTGACGGCCCTTGGCGCGTACTACGCCTCACTTCCCGCGTACAAGTAGTCTCCGGCGCGGAAGTCGCCGGTGGCATCGGAGGGGTCATTCGGATTTTCCTCGGCGATGGTTTTGCTCGGGCTTTGGCGAGCCACAGTCGACAGAATGGTGACTCTTTAGGTCCTGTTCAACGAGGCAGAGGATCGCTGTTGAGTCGTGGCCTCGCCTCGGATTTCTGATGACGCGCTCCTCGGCGGAGTGCGGAAACTCCGAGGAAATGCCTCGTGTGGGTTCACAATGAGAGCGGCACGTAGCTTGCTGCGAAGTGGGTTTCATGAACAAGACCAATGACGCTTTCATGCTTTTCCTGCTGACTTCGCTGGCCCTGGGCTGCGGCGGTAGCGCCCTCACTTCTGGTGGCAGGGGTGGAGCGGCAGGGACTGGACAAGGCGGCGCAGACGCATCCGGCGGGGCGGGCGGCTCCGGAGGCGTGGGCGCGGGCGGGCTGGCAGGAAGTGGTGGCAGCCCGGCGGCAGGCGGAACAAAGTCGAACACCGGTGGCGGCGCGGGTGGCAAGGGCGCCGCGACCGCAGGTGGCAGCATGACCGGCGGCAAGAGCGGAACGAATGTTGGCGGCAGTGTGACCGGGGGTAGCAGCGGTGCTGGCGGAGCCATGTGCCTGCCGGTGGCCTGCCCGGCAATTGCCTGCCTCTACGGCGAAGCCCCGAATCCCGATCCGTGTGGCTGTCCGATCTGCGTCTTGCCCGACGCCGGCACAGGCAAGGACGCGGGGCCGGATGCCTGTCTCGCATTGCCCTGCGCCTATCCCTTGTGTCCCGCCGGATATACCGTCAGCACGCCTCTGTGCGGCTGTCCTGCCTGCGTGCCGGTCGACGCCGGCCAGCCGGACTCGCGGGTCTGCCTGCCCACCCCTTGTCCGCCTGTCAAATGCGCGAACGGCTACGTGCCCACGTTCGATCTTTGTGGATGCACGACCTGCGCGGCGGTGGACGCGGGGACCGACAGCGGCAAGCTCGACTGCGTGGGATTGGACGAGTGCACTTGTGGGAACAGCAAGGGCTGTGCAGTTATCGCCGAGTCCTGCTATTGCCCATTCCCCCAGTGCGGCAGCCAGGGGGCATGCGTCTGCGGCGGCGGCCATTTCCTCGGCTGTGCGCCTTCGAATCTAACCACATGCTCGGCAGCCAAGGCGCGCATCGCAACGCTTTGCCCCCAGCTCAAGGGCGCGACCTTCGACAACCTCTGCCAGCAATCGGATAGCGCGTGCATCACCAAGTGCTTGGACGACGTCACTGCGTGCGGCGAAATCAATTGCGCGTTCTGCGAAGCCTGCGACTGTGCCGGCGATGTCTTCACGCAGTGCCGCGCGAAGTGTGGAGGGACACTGTTGCAATAGCTGCCACTGCCCGATTTGCACGCTGGCAATAAGGGCGCGACCGGCAGCGACGGCGTCTGTAGTTGTGGCTCAGGTCGTGGCTTGTTCTTGCCAGGGTCCGGCTTGTCCTTGCCGGGGTCCGGTGGCGCAGGCTCGGGAGCGGCGGAAACCACCTCTTTGCGGGAGGAGGCGTCGGGTTTTGGCGAGTCACAACCGGCAGAATGCTGACTTTTGCGGTCCTGTTTACGCCACTCGCCTTGACCGGTGCTGTCCTGCCGGTCCAAACTCATGTGTGAGGGCGAAGATTCCGACACCGTCGGCGCCCAAAGTGGCGCTGGTTCTGGCCGGAGGCGCCGCGCGCGGAGCCTACGAGGTGGGAGTGATCCAGCACTTGGTCGAGGAAGTGTCGCGCGATCTGGGCCGCAACGTGCCTTTGCCCATCCTGTGCGGAACCTCCGTCGGAGCGATCAACGCGTGCACCATGGCCGCCTACGCCGACGAGCCCGTGCGCCGCGCGCACCTCATGGTCCGCTACTGGACGAAGTTGCGCATCGAGGACATCTTGCTGCCCGGACCGAGCGACTTCATGGGCATGATGCGCCTCGCGCTAGGCTTCGGCCACCGAGGGGGGCGGACCGGAGCCGTCCCGAGCGGTCTGTTCGATGCCGCCGGGCTCAACCGCCTATTGTCAGAAGCCATTCCCTTCTCCCGCATCGGCGCGCACCTGGCGAGCGGCCTTCTCGAAGCGGTATCGGTCTCGACGACCCAGCTCTCTTCCGGTCGCACGGTGGTTTTTCTAGAGCGCGCCCCTGGCGAGCCGCTGCGCTGGCGATCAGATCCGACGATCGTTGCCCGCGACGTATCGCTGCGTGCGGAACACGTCCTCGCCTCGGCCGCGATCCCGTTCTTTTTTCCCCCGGTCCGCCTCGACGACGACTACTACTGTGACGGGGGCCTTCGCCAGAACGTGCCGTTTTCGCCGGCGCGCAAGCTGGGTGCGAATCGGCTCGTGATCATCGACCCAACCCACCTCGGCAGGCACGCCGTCGAGCCCCCGGTTCCTCCGGCCGAGACGCGCCCGCCACCCGCAGATCTCGCCCTGCTTGGCAAGGTTCTGAACGCGGTCTTCCTCGACCATCTCGACCATGACCTCGACCGCCTGACCCGCATCAATTCGATCCTTGAGGGTGGGACGCGCATCGCGGGCCCGGGTTTCATCGAACGCCTCAACCGCGAGCTCGGCCTTGGCCCGAAGGGTGGCCTACGTCCCCTACGTACGGTCCTCGTGCGTTCGTCGCAGGACATCGGCGCCCTCGCGACCGAGTTCGCCCACGCCAGCGGCTTTCGGCTCCACCTCAAAGGATTGGTCGGCCGCTTCCTCTGTCGCATGGCCGAAAGCGACACGGAGACCGAGTCCGATCTCCTGTCGTACCTGCTTTTCGACGGCAACTTTGCCCGTCAGCTCATCGAGCTGGGCCGCGCCGACGCGCGCGCCATGCACGCCGAGCTCTGCGCCTTCTTCGAGTCGGCGATTGCCCCCGACCAGACCGAAGCGGCGTAGCCGGCTATTGCAACTAATTCATCAGCGGTTTGCCTTGCGCGAGCATGTGCTCGATGCGTTCGATGGTCGCCGCGGTACCACCGCCGGACCACCCAATCGCGAGCTACCGTTCGCGCGAGAAGGAAAGCCGTGCTCGCAGCGAGAACGCTCACGGGGGAAACGAGCACGAGGCCCCACAGTGGGCCGTAGGCGAAGCCGCCTCCGATGGTCAGCGCGGATCCGGGGAGCAGCACAACGGCCGCAACCACATAGGCGACCGCGAAGAGCAGCCAACCCGCCCGACCCTGACTCCGAATCCACTCGACAACGGTCACCAGCCACGACGTCACCGGGAAAAGTGTGAATATCAAGACGAGTCCGGCGACGCTCACCACCGCGGCGAGCAGCTGGAGCCAACGCCAACCGTGTGCCGAGGGATGAGAATTTCCAGCGCTCAATGTGCCGTTGACTAGAGCGGGCCGGATGCATAGTGCGAACAAGCGCCATCTTGCCTTCACCGAATCGCATCTGCTGTCAGATAACAGTTCTTACGTTAACTACATTGACCTACACACCTAAACTATCCCCTTTACCCAGTGGCTTTGCTGACTGGCGCGTCCCCACTCGCGTCGAGATGAGCACATGACGACCGCGATCAAGCTTCGCGAGGTCGCCTATCCCAGCCTCTTTGCCGCCGCAGCCTGAATCGTGGCAACATCTTCGCGAAAAACAAAGAATCTACGGACGAAGAAACTATGGCCCATCGACCAGCAGGATTCGGCTCATGACATTGCCGCCGGCTTTGGTTCAGAGCTGCCGTGTTGCTCCGCTGGCGCACTCGATGATCCGCTGACTGGAACCCGAATAGTGAACGTCGTGCCCTTGCCCACCTCACTCTCGAATGTCAACGAGCCGCCGTGCTTGTCCACGACGATCGAGCGCGCGATGGCGAGCCCCTGACCCGTGCCCTTGCCCACCTCCTTCGTCGTGAAAAAGGGATCGAAGATCCGATGGCGGATTGCCTCCGGGATGCCGGTGCCGGTATCTGTGATATCGATGCGAACGCTGCCGTCGTCTCTTCGCGTCTTGACGCGGATCGCACCTCTGGCCCCGCTGTCACCGACCACGTCCTTGATGGCGTGGGCGGCGTTGACGATGAGGTTTAAGAAGACCTGATTCAGATCGCCGACGTGACAGAGCACGGGCGGCAGCTCCCCAAGATCGGTCTCCACGTCGGCCACGTACTTGTACTCGTTCTTGCCGACGATGAGGGTCGTCTGGAGGGCCTGATTGAGATCGGCAGGAGACTTTTCGCGTTGGTCGGGATGCGCGAACTCTTTCATGGCCCGCACGATCATCGAGATGCGCGAGACACCTTCAAGCGCACTCGCGAACGCGGCGGGCGCGTTTTCCTGCAGGTAGGTCAGATCGACGCTCTCTTCGACCTCCTTCATTTGCCGCGCGAGCGATTCGAACGCGGGTGTGGCCGCGAGGGTGGTCATCACCTCCCGGTATTTGGCAAAGAGCAACTGCTCGTCCTTGTAGGTGTCGGCGAGAAACTGGATGCTGTCGCCCACGAACTGAGTCGGCGTGTTGATCTCGTGGGCGATGCCGGCGGCGAGCTGGCCCACAGCCTCGAGCTTGCGGGCCTGCCCAAGCTCAGCTTCGAGACGCTGCTGCTCAGTGATGTCCCGCACCGTGGCCTGCACGACAGTGTTTCCATGCATCTCCATGCTCGTCAGCAGAACATGGGCAGAGAATACTCTGCCTCCAACCCTCTTGTGCATCCAATGAAAGGAACTGGCCCCTTTCTGCACAGCCTCCCTTATGGCCTCTTGAGCCCTCTCGGCGGAAGGCCTGCCGTCTGGCTGCAAAGTCGGGGACACATCCCACGGACCAAGCAACGTGAAATCGGCTTCGGTCGAAACGCCGAACATTTCCAGCGCTGCGGAGTTGCCAGATGTAAACTTCCACGATGGTGGTGCGAGGGTCATGATGGCGTCCCGTGAGGTTTGAAACAAGACGCGGTATTGCTCCTCACTTTGCCGCAGCTGTTCGCGACGGAAGTAGTCCTCGGTCACATCGCGAAAAACCAGCACCGCACCAAGCATCTCTTTGTCTGCGTCGCGAATCGGAGCGCAACTGTCCGCAATCTGCCGTTCCTTCCCGTCCCGGGCGATGAGGGTCGTGTGACTCGCGCCACCGACGATGATTCCGTCTCGGAGCGCGCAGGCCACGGGATTGTCGACCTCTGCGCGCGTTTTGGTGTTCACAATGTGGAAGACCTCGGCGATCGGTTGTCCACGGGCCTCGTGAGCCATCCAACCGGTGAGTCGTTCTGCCACCGGGTTCATGAGCTCGACAGCACCGTGCTCCGTGGTCGAGATCAACCCGTCGCCGATACTGGCCAGTGTTGTGCGGTGGTAAGCTTCCGCAGCTTGTAGGGCACGAGTTCTTTCTTCGACCTTTTCTTTCAAACCAGCGGAGAGGTCGGCAAGGATGGCAGACTCTCGGATTACGCGACCGCTCAGCGACAGCACTCCGAGGGTGATCGGGACCACATAGCACACGTCCACGATGAGAGGCATGTGTGTGACGCCAGCCCATACCAGGGTGTCGTTGACAACGGCTGTGACGAGCACGACCAGTGCGATGCAGTACGCCGCAGCAGCAGGGACGCGCCTTCGCCAAGGCTGAAGCGAAGCGGATCAAGATCGCCACATAAACGACGAGATGAACCAATATCAGCAACTTGCAAGCGAGAGAGGGTTCGGTGAACCGATAGCTCTCACCAACAACGGGCAGGTAGAAAGACAACATGCGACCCGTCGTTCCGATCTTTGGAAGTGCCATGAGCGCCGCTGCTGCCATGATGCCCACAGCGAGCCACTTCGGAAACGTTCCGAGCGGAGGTCCTCGCACAATCAGCTGGGAGTGGATTATCCAAGCAGCCGTGACGGCCCCTGCGCTGAAAATTTGTGCCTGGTTCAAGACCTCCAACAACCCGTCATTGGTAGATAACGTGGTGACCGGGACGTCCAGCGCGATGTACACGGCAGACGCCAGACTGACCACGCCAAGCCATCGCTCGTTCTTCCAGCCATGCGCTCGCGATAGCCGCAAGCTCATCGCGCCCAAGAGGAGGCAGACTGCGGAGGCGACGCACGCTGTCGTGGCGGGCAGGTTCATGGCGTAGCACTCCCATACTCACATAGACCAGAGCTGTGAGCGAGGACCTTGCACACATCGGGTGCCGTGCCTAGGTATTCGAGGTGCCGCACGTAGTCCTCGGGCACGAGGCCGTGGCCCACGTTCGCCCGGTGCTTCACCAGGAAGGCCGCCAGAGTCGATGGAACGCCAAAGTGCGGCCACCGAGGATCCAGCACACGCGGGGGTGGTTCCGGAGGTTTCTAGGAAGGTCGGCGAAGCCAGGGGTGGGCCAGAGGTTTCTAGGGCCAAGATCGGAGCGACGGAACCGGAGATTTACAATCGACGGTAGTTGCCGGGCAGAGCTTTCCCAACTCCGCTCTGGCCAGTGACCCCGTCAGCGTGGTTGTCGGCGGCCTTGGTCAGGCCGGGGCGTTGAAGGGCAGGTGCGGCGGGAAGGCCCAGAGGGGAAACATGTCCCTGATCTCGCGTGCCCGCTCGCGCAGGCGAAGGGCCCCGGCGCGGAAGGCGTCGACAAAGGCACGGTACCGGACGCGGAACTCCATCTCAGTTGAATCGTCGCTGGCGTGGACGAAGGGTGCCGGGCTGCGGTCGGTGGTGGCAGGCTTGCTGTGAGGGTCTTGGGCGAGGATGGCTTCGACGGTCATGGGCGTCCGGCCCTTCTCCTTGTTGTCAGCCTCGGCCTTGGCCTGGATCTCGCCAGCGACGCGGCGGTAGTGGGCCTGGCGCTCGTCTTCAGTGCTGTCCAGAAGGCAGGGCAGGGGCGAGAGCTTGATGTCGAAGGTGGTCGCGAACTGCATGGGCAGGGTGTGCTCGCCGCGCTGGCGTGCGAGGAATTCTTTGCTGCGGTCGAACCAGGTGCCGCGGAGGAGCGCACCGGTGGTGAGGGCAGCGATGCAGTTGGGGCCTGGCCAGTCGCCCGGGGACGCTAGCAGACCCTCTTTCGCACTGTGGGCCAAGATGTAACGAAGACGAGCATGCGCGGCTTTCTCGTCGGCGACGACGATGGAGCGGTAGCGGCGTGACCACAGGCGCTCGCGCCAGAGGTGGAGGCGTCCGGCTTCCTTGGCGACGTTGGCGTTCACAAACTGCATGAACAACGCGAGCTGGCCGGCGCTGGCGGGTGACAGCAGAAAATGCGCGTGCGTCGACAAGAACACGAAGGCATGGATGGTCATGCCGTAGAGATCCTGAGCCTTGCCGATGATGCCGAGAATGATGTCGGTGAGCTCGGGGGACGGCCTGAGCAGCAACCTCCCCTGAAAGGTTCGCGTGGTGATCTCGACGAGGGAGTGCTCAGGAACGAATCGCAGTGGTCTGGGCATACGTTTCTATCGGCCAGAGGGCGGGGAAGTTGCGTGTGCTTCCCCAGAAAACTCTGGCACCTCGCCCGCGCCGTAGAGTTCCTGGGCCTTGCCAATGATGCCGAGGATGATGTCGGTGAGCTCGGGGGATGGCCTGAGCAGCATCCTCCCTTGAAAGGTTCGCGTGGTGATCTCGACGAGGGAGTGCTCAGGGACGAATCGCAGCGGTCTGGGCATACGTTTCTATCGGCCAGGGAGCGGGGAAGTTGCGTGTGCTTCCCCAGAAAACTCTGGCACCTCGCCCGCGCACCTCGCCCGCGGCGGCTTCGCTCAGTGGGGCCTTGCTTTGCGCGTTCGCCCACCCGTCGTGCGTGCAGACCGAGAAAGCGCGGCAACGAGCGGCCGCAGCGGGCCTGGACATCGACCTTTAGCAGCCAACGCAGGACGTCGGGGAGGTGCCAGAAACTTCCTGACGCCCCCCTCTGGCCGCTACAGCTCTACGTCACCGTACTTTAGACAAGTGGGCCGCTTGATTTGCTCGACGGTGTACTTGAACGTGAACGTCGTTTGGGGGGAACCTTCATCCTCGCTGACGGATATCTTGATCGGGACAGATCCCTTCTTGGGCGCCTTGATCTCTCCGGGGATGTCGACGAACCCGTAGGACTGGATGGTTTGGCTTTTGTCTCCCGCGGCTATTTCCAACTTGTCGCCTTCCTTGTTGGTCTGACAGGTCAAGTTGAACAAGAGACTGCCATTTTGTTGTTCCCTACAATTGGTAGGGCTGCACGTAAACGAGATGCTCTTTCCCTTGGCTCTTAGTGTATTGACTGTGCGAACGGGGTCGGACTTCTTCTCTCGTCTCTCCGCTTTCTTCGCTAGTGAAGCCGAAGTCAGCATCAAGAGGATGAGCACGGAACCAAGAAGTTTCATTTTGCGTACTCCTTTCGTGTTGAGAGCATCGGCGGCAGGTGGTCGTCTTTCCGAACGTGGATCACGTTGCGAGGATGACCGACGTGCAGAGCTCGGTCAACTGGGTGCCCAAGCGATTCGAAGGGGGTTCTTGGTCCGAGAACCTCTACCCGACATCGCGTCACCAGGTTGCCGTACCCGCCATCCCAGCCTTGCAGCCTTGCAGGCCGCGTTTCGCATGTCCGGGCACATCCGGCAGCACCTCTGGCATGTCCTGGAAGGCGCGCCTTGACCACGGGGCGCAGTCTACCCCATCGCGTCTCCGGCGAGGTCGCCTCGATCAGTTCACCCAGTCCTCGCCGCTCTCAGGCTGCCGAGGAGGTGGCCGCGCAGGGTGAAGCTTGGCGACGGGCGCGGCGAAGCCGCGTGGGGCAGGGGTTGGGAGTGGGTAGGCCCTAGCTCTGCAGGCAGGTGCATGGCGACCAGGATCTTCTTGGCGATGGATTCGCTCGGGTATTGGCGAGCCACAACCGACAGAATGCGGACTATTTTGGTCCGCTTTACGCCGCTCGCCTTGACCGGCACCGTCCTGCCGGCCCAAACTCATGTGTGAGGGCGAAGATTCCGAAATCGTCGGCGCCCAAAGTGGCGCTGGTTCTGGCCGGAGGCGCCGCGCGCGGTGCCTACGAGGTGGCAGTGATCCAGCACTTGGTCGAGGAAGTGTCGCGCGATCTGGGCCGCAACGTGCCTTTGCCCATCCTTTGCGGAACCTCAGTCGGAGCGATCAACGTGTGCACCATGGCCGCCTACGCCGACGAGCCCGTGCGCCGTGCGCACTTCATGGTCCGCTACTGGACGAAGTTGCGCATCGAGGACATCCTGCTGCGCAACTAATTCACCAGCGGTTTGCCGTGCGCGAGCATGTGCTCGATGCGTTCGATGGTCGCCGCGGTACCACAGAGCGAAAGGAAGGCTTCCATTTCGAGCTCAAGCATGGTGCGCTCGTCGACGGGATGCGTGGGCGACGCCGTGGCCCCGCCCGTCAGGACGCGTGCCTGGTGCCGTGCAATGACCGCGCTGTGAGCGGTGATCTTCTGTGTCGCGAGCATGGTGGCGATCTGGTCCTCGAAGACCAAGTAGCCGCCGGGGCCGGGCAGGGTGAGCTGCCGTGGCGGTCGCGGCTTCCAGTCCGCGAGCAGCTTGAGCGCGACCTCCTTGGCCCGGCTGAGTTGCTCGTCCTTGTTGTAGACGATCACGTCGGAGCGTAGCAGTAGGCCTAGGTCGACGGCGTCGTGCGCTGACTGCGAGACTTTTCCGTAGCCGACGAGTTCGAAGACCCGCAGCACCGGCGGCATCGGCCCTGGCCGTGCCGGAGCCATGGCTTCAATGGTTTGACCAAGAAGCTGAAGACATCCCCCGCCCGCGGGGACCAAGCCCACGCCCACCTCGACCAGTCCGGCGTAAAGCTCGACGTGCGCGACGCGAACGTGACCCGCCAGCGCCACCTCTAGGCCACCACCCAGGGTCATGCCGTGGGGCGCGGTGACCACCGGAAAACCCGCGTGGTAGAGGGCGAGATTGGTGCTTTGCAGGCCGACGATGAGCTGGCGGACGTCCTCGAAACGCCGGGCCTTGCACGTCTCGACCAGCAGCTTGAGCTGGGCCCCGCTGCAAAAGTTCGCGGCCTGATTGCCGATCACCAGGGCCCGGAAATTGCGCGGGATCTCTTCGAAGGCCTGCCCCAGCATGTCGACGACGTAGTCGTCGATGGGGTTCATGGTCGGGACCATGCGCGCGTCGAGCTCGAGCAGAAGCACGCCATCGCCCACGTCGATCAACCGGGCGCTCAGATTCTCGCGCACGACATGGTTGCTGTCCTTGAGCGCGACCAGCCGGATGATGTCGATGCGCTCGGGCACCGTGCGCATGGTCCGGCTGGCGGGTTCGAAACGCTTTACCGCGTGTGGCCCGCGCTGACAGAGCCGACCGGTGGACGCAAGGGCCGCGGGCAGGAGCTTCGGCACAGCGATGCCGGCCTCGTCCATGAGCCGCGCCGAGCGTTCGAGCCCGAGATGGTCGAGGATCTCGATGGGTCCGATCTCCTTGGCGAACCCCCAGCGCATGGCATCGTCGATGGTCGTGAGCTCTTCGGCGATCTCGCCCACGCGGTTCAAGGCGTACGCGGCGCTAGCCAGCACCAGATGGCGGGCGAACGCGCTCACCGGATCGTCGCCAGCGCCGATCATGGCGGCGATGCGCTCTTCCGGCGCCACCATGCCCTTGGCGACGCGTACCACGTCCGAGCGCGGGCTTTCCCTCGGTCGGTATGCCCAAGAGCGCAGATCGAGCGCCAAAATGGTCTTCCCCTCCTTGCGATAGAATCCCTGGCCAGTCTTATCGCCGAGCCGCTTTTCCGCGACCATGCGATCGAGAATCGGGCTCGGGCGGCAGACATCGCGCGCCTCGTCCCGGGGGCAATGTTCGAACTGATTCGCGGCCGCGTGAACCAAGGTGTCGATCCCCACCCTATCCGCCAAGCGCAGGGTTGCCGTTTTCGGGTTGCCGAGAGGCGGTCCGGTGATCATGTCGACCTGTTCGACCGTGAGCCCGAAACGCTCCATCAGACGCAGCGTCAGCATCATCTGGAAGACGCCGATGCGGTTGGCGATGAAGTTGGGTGTGTCGCGGCCCACCACCGGACGCTTGCCCTGCGTGACGAAAAGCTCGCGCAGGGTGGTGACGATCTCCGGACGCGTGGCCGCAGTCGGGATCAGCTCGACGAGCGGCAGGTAGCGGACCGGGTTGAAGAAGTGCGTGCCGAGGAAGCACGCCTTGAGATCATCGGAGCACCCGGCCACCATGGCGGCGACCCCGAGCCCGGAGGTGTTGGTGCAGACGATGCTTCCCGGTCGCCGGTGCCGGTCGATCTCGGCCAAGGTCGCCTGCTTGAGCGCCATGATCTCCGGCACGACCTCGACGATGAGGTCGGCGTGGGCGAGCTCTGCCGCGTGTTCCTTGATGGACAAAGGCCTGATGAGCCGGGCGTTGCGGGGCGTGTAGAGTTCCGGCAGCTTGGCGCTGCCGTCGCGGAGTCGGGTCACTGCCTTCTCGGCGAGCGCGAGCTCGACATCGAAGAGGCCGACATGTTTGCCGGCGTTGGCGAAGAAGGCGGCCACGCCGCCGCCCATGATGCCAGCGCCGATCACGGCGACGCTATCCAGCTTTGGATCCGAGCTGGCCATCAGGCCATCCCTTCTCCACCTTCTCGCCTGACGATGGTCGCGACTCCTTGCCCGCCGCCCACGCACAGGGTCGCCAGGCCATACCTGCCGCCCGTCCGTTCGAGGGTGGTGATGGCCTGGCCAATCACCCGCAGGCCCGACATCCCCAGCGGGTGCCCCAGGGCAATGGCCCCGCCGAGGAGGTTGATCTTGTCGAGCGGCCAGCCGCCCTGGCGAATCACCGCGAGGGCCTGGGCCGCGAATGCCTCATTGAGCTCGATGACGTCGAGCTCGGCGAGCTTGAGCCCAGCGCGCGTCAGCGCCTTTTGCGTGGCCGGTAGCGGCCCGAGCCCCATGCGCCGGTAATCGCAACCCGCCACCGCCGTGCTGACGATGGTCGCCCGCAGCGGCAGACCGAGCGCCTGCGCGAGTTCGGCGCTGCAGACCAGTGCTGCCGCGGCACCGATGGTGACCGGCGACGAGGTGGCGGCGGTCACCGTCCCGTTGGCGTCGAAGGCGGGCGGAAGCGCCCGAATCTTCTCGAGGTTCGGCTCCTGGGGCCCCTCGTCGCGCACGCAGCTTCCGCCATCCGGCAAGTCGATGGCCACGACCTCGCGAGCGAAGGCGCCCTCGCGCCAGGCCCGCAGGGCGTTGCGATGGCTGCGCATGGCGAACTCCTCCTGATCGGCGCGGCTGATCGAGCCCTCGCGCGCGAGGATCTCCGCGGTCTCGCCCATGCCGATGTAGAACCCTCGCTCGTGCAGCTCGGGATCGAAGGCCGGGTTGAAGCCGCCCATCGGCACGCGCGACATGTGCTCGAGGCCGACGGCCAGGCCCAGGTCGCTCTTGCCGACCGCGATGGCATCCGCGAGCAGCATCACCGCCTGCTGGGAGCTGCCGCAAAGCTGATTGACGGTGACCGACGCGACTTGGGCGGGCAGGCCTGCCTTGATCGTGATCGCGCGCGCGACGTTGAAGCCGTTCTCCCCTTCCGGGAAGGCGCAACCGCAGGCGACGGTTTCGATCCGATCGATGGGCAGCCGCGGGTTGCGCGCCAGGAGCTGCCGTACCACCTGGGTGGCAATCTGCAAACCCGAGAGCTGGTTTAGGGCCCCACCCTTGGCGCGGCTGATGGGGGAGCGGGCGAAGTCGATGATGCCGACGGTTCTGACGTTCATGTCTTCTCCTTCAGAAGCGGCCTAGGGCGCGTGGATCCCGCTTACAAGTTGTACCTACCCGATTCAATCAGCGCGTCGGCGATCTGCCGGCGCAAGCTCACCACATCCACCACGGCGCTATGGGCGGCCTGCAGCCGTTCGAGCTCGGCGAGCTTTCTCGCCTGCCGGCCGTCCCGCACCACGTGGATGAGCACCTCCCGGGTCAGCCGCTCGACCAGCGCGCAGCCGTCTTGGGTCACCAGCTGCGCGATGGCCGTCGGGACCGTCCCGCAGCCCGCGACGCGTACGCGCGCCAGGGTCGAGTCCATGGCGTAAAGCGCGCTCATGGCGTCGGCAATCCCCTGGGCGACCTGCTGTTCGGTCTTGAGCGCGCGCCCGCAACCGAGCACGGCTTCTTGCACGGTGAACGCCAGCGCGCGCTTGGCTGCCATCACCCGCGCCGCCTCCACCCCGAGCTGTCCGCCGGTGGGGAGAAGCAAGCGATCGCGCCTCAGATCCGCCGCGGTCGCGTTCATGAATTCGCGGAAGCCAATCGTCCCCGCGTAGACGTTGCGGACAAGCTCGTCGGCGATGACCAGGCGGTTGATGTCATTGGTCCCCTCGAAAATCATGTCGATCACGTTGTCGCGGGCCAGGCGCTCGAGTTGGTAGTCCTCAATGTAGCCGTACCCGCCGTGCAACTTGAGCGCACCGTCGATCACGTCGCGCAGGGTCTCCGAGCCGACGACTTTTATGATCGCCGCTTCGAGAGCGAGGGAGCGAACCAGGGCGATGGTGGCGCGCGGATCGGCCCCGGCCGCCAGCAACCGCGCCTCGCCGGCGGCGATGGCGCCCGCCGTCCGATAGGCCATGGCGTCGAGGGCGTAGATGCGCGCGGCGAGGTGCCCGAGCTTGGCCCGCTGCAGATCGAAGGTGATGATGGGCTGGCCGAACTGCTTGCGGGTCTTGCCATACGCGAGGCCGAGATCGAAGGCGACCTTGCACGTGCCGAGGGCACCGAAGCCGAGCTTGAGCCGGCCGAGGTTGAGGATGTTGAGCGCGATGGCCGCGCCGTCGCCCACGCGACCCAAGAGATGATCGCACGGTACGCGCACGTCTTCGAACACCAGGCTGGTAGTAGACGAGCCGCGCAGGCCCATCTTCTTTTCCTCGCGCCCGCGCTGCACGCCCTGGGTGTGCAAGTCGACGATGAACGCCGAGTATCGTCCGTCGACGTTGGCAAAGACGATGGCCAGGTCCGCCCAACCACCGTTGCTGATGAAGCGCTTTTCGCCGGTGAGGGCGTAATGCGTCCCCGCGGCGTCGAGCACCGCTCGGGTCTTGCCGGAAAGCGCGTCGCTGCCGCTTCCCGGTTCAGTGAGGGCGTAGCAGCTCACCAGCTCCGCGCTGGCCAAGCGGGGCAGATACGCCTGCTTCTGCCGCTCGTCGCCGAACAAAATGATAGGCAGGGTGCCGATGCCCGAGTGAGCGCCGCTCGTGACCGAAAAACTGGGGCACCCGGCCGAACACTCCGCGATGAGCATCGACGTCACCTTGTCGAGGCCGAGACCACCGTACGCCTCGGGACTGTCCACGGCCGCCAAGCCGAGCTCGGCGCTTTGCTTGAGCAGATGCACCGAGAGCGGCAGCGTGACACCGTCGACGGTGATGCTCTCCTTGTGCTCGATGGCCTCGATCCTGGGCATGACCTCCGTCGCGACGAAGCGCTGGGCGGTTCGGCCAATCTCCAGTTGCTCGTCGCTGAGCCGCTCGCGGGTCGTGATCCCACCCGCTGGCACCGGGGCAGTGAGAAACCCGCCCCCACCCACCTCGCGCTCCGTCCCGACCTCGCTCACAGACTCGTGGCTCGCCATCGAGATTGCGGTCGAATCGGCGCGTGGGACCATTGGCCCTCCTGCTAGATCGTGGCCACAATTGCCGTCGCTTGCAAGTGCGCGATCAGGACAAAGTGCCAGGCCAGCCGAACCCGCAAGTGGAAACTCGCTCATAGCGGACCGCTTTGGTCGGATTTAGCCATTGACGATGCACTTTCGCCAGACCACGATAAAATATGAGCGCGTTCCCGCAGGAGCTAAAGACAGCCCTGGACATCTGGGTCGCCCAGGTGCGGAAGGGCGGCGCGACGCCAGTATTTCGCCACAAGCGGGATGGGATCTGGAACGAGCTTTCGTGGCAACAAGCGGATGCTACGGTGCGTGAGATGGCGGGGGGGCTGGCCGCGCTGGGCCTAAACGCGACCGACAAGGTCTGCATTTTGAGCCAGACGCGCCTCGAGTGGGTGCTTGGCGACCTCGCCTGCGTCCTCGCCGGGCTCGTGTCGGTCCCCATCTTCCCTTCCAGTACCCCAGACAACTGTGCCTTCATCATCAAGGACTCGGAGGCCCGCGCCATCCTGGTGGAGGATGCGGCCCAGCTCGAGAAGGTGTTGCCCCTGCTCGGCCCCGGCAAGCTGCAAGCGATCTACGTGGACCGCGATGCGGTGCTTGACCGACCGGATGACCGCGGCCGCACGCGGGTTACTTTCGCCGACGTGCTCGCGGCAGCCCCCGACGAGGCGCGCGCCGCGATCTACAGTCTCGATAGACTCCTCGCCGCGGGCCGTGACTTCAACCGGACCCACCCGTATGAGCTGCCCCTCCTCGGCCTCGGCATTGGCCCCGCAACACCCTTTACGATGATCTATACCTCGGGCACCACCGGCGTACCCAAGGGCGTCGTGCTCTCCCACGCCAACCTCACCGCCGCGGTCAGCAGCGCCTGCCGCGCCCTGACCCTGCTCGAAAGCGACCTGCAGTATCTGTGGTTGCCCCTGGCGCACGTCCTCGGACGCGAGATGGTGTGGGCGTCGCTGCTCGCGGGCGCCCCCATCGCCTTCACGGAGGGCGTCCTGCACATCAAGGACAACCTGCTGGAGGTGCGCCCGACCTTCATGGCGGGCGTACCTCGGATCTTCGAGAAGTTCCACGCCGCCGTCAACCATGTCCTCGGCGAGGGCTCCGCGGTGAAACGAGCCCTGGTCAACTGGGCCCTGCGCGTCGGTCGAGCCCACGGCCGAGCCGCGCGCGCGGGAACGCAACCAAGCGCCTGGTTAGCTTTCCAGCATCGCCTTGCCGACCGGATGGTCTTCGCCAAGCTGCGCAGAAAGCTTGGCCTCGATCGCTGCCGCTTCCTCCTCTCCGGCGGCGCGCCGCTGGCACCCGAGATCGCCGAGTTCTTCCACGCCGCTGGGCTGCTCATCCTCGAAGGCTACGGCCTCACGGAAACCTGCGCCGCGTGCTTCGTCAACCGGGTCGACAGATTTCGTTTCGGCACGGTTGGCCCGCCCCTCGATGTAGTCGAGCACAAGATCGTCGAGGACGGCGAAATTCTCTTGCGTGGTCCGTCGGTATTTCAGGGCTACTACCGCAATCCGGCCGCGACCGCCGCGGTCTTCGACGCCGAGGGTTGGTTCCATTCCGGCGACATCGGCCACGTCGAAGATGGCTGCCTCAAGATCACCGACCGGAAAAAGGATCTGATCGTCACGGCGACGGGCAAGAAGATCGCGCCGCAAGAACTGGAGAACGCAATCAAGGCCCACTGTCCGCTGGTTGGCCAAGCCTTCGTCCACGGTGATCGCCGCCCCTATTGCGTGGCCTTGCTCACCTTGAACGAGGAGGTGGTGCAACGCTACGGCGGTGGCGATGTCGCGCGGGCGGCGGCGGCCCCCGAAGTCGCGGCCACGCTGGGCGCGGCGATGGATGCCCTAAACGCGACCCTGCCCAGTCATGGGCGAATCCGCCGCTTTGCCGTCCTGCCCGTCGATTTTTCGGAAGCCACCGACGAGTTGACCCCGAGCCTCAAGGTCAAACGTCACGTGGTCGCGCGCAAATTCGGGTCGGTCATTGACCAGCTCTACGCCCGCGATGGGTGACAGTCGGAATCGCCGAACCTCGACGGGCTTTCACGCTTTGCCGGACGCTGTTCGCGCTGCTAGGCTTGCTTCGAGCGTATTCATCTCACCCGTTCGTGGGAGGTTGCTTTGCCATCAGTCTACGTTGTCTCCGGTGGTGTCTCCAAGTTCGCCAAGGCCCGTCCTGACAAGACCTTCCAGGCCATCGTCAAAGAGGCGTACGACGACGCCATTGCCGATATCGGACTCGATTTATCCACATTCAACTCGGTGGTCGACGGCTCGGTGATGTCCTATTTTTCCGACCATTTCCTGCGCCAGCTCAAGGCCGGCGCCATGGTGCAGGACTACCTGGGCCTGGTGCCCAAGCCCAGCCATCGGGTCGAAGGCGGCGGAGCCACCGGCGGCCTCTCCTTCCAGGAAGGGTGGAAGTCGGTCGCGTCGGGTGACATGGACATCTGCGTGGTGTTCGGCTGGGAGACCATGAGCCACGTCGAAACCTGGAAAGGCAACGAGTTCATCGCCCTGGCCTCGGACGTGACCTGGGACTACCCGGTGGGCGGCTTCTACAGCGGCTACTACGCCATGATGGTGACCCGCCACATGAAGGAATTCGGAACCACCGTCGAGCAGATGGCCCACGTCTCGGTCAAGAACCACGTCAACGCCCTCCACAATCCCTACGCGCAGAAGCGCCACCGCTACACCATCGCCGACGTGCGCAGCTCGCCCATGGTGGCCTGGCCGCTCACCCGGCTCGATATCTGCGTGATGTCCGACGGCGCGGCGGTGACCGTGCTCGCTTCCGAAGCAGGCTTGCGCAAGCTCGAGGCCGCGGGGGCGCGCCTGGTTCGTCCGCGCGTGAAGATCGCGGGCATCGGGCGGGGCACGGACGCCATGCGCATGGCGGATCGCCCGCACTACGACTACGACGTTTTCATGCGCGACTACGCCACCGCCGCCGAGAGCTCGTCGTCCGAAACCCGGGCCTACTACCGCAAGCTCTGGGACCGGGGCACGCGTTATCCGGGGGTGCATTCGTTCCGCGGCGGCCGCATGGCGGGCAAGATGGCCTTCCAGCGCGCCGGCGTTCGCGATCCCTTGCACGAGCTGGACTTCGTCGAACTGCACGACGCCTACACCTCGAGCGAGCTCCAGACCTACGAGGATCTGGGCCTGTGCCGCTACGGCGAGGGCGGGCCCTTCGCGGCCTCGGGCCGCACCTTCATGCCTGGCGTCGACTACGGCCTCACGCTGCCAGAGACGCCGGTTTGTGCAGTCAACCCTTCCGGCGGCCTCATCGCGTGCGGCCACCCGGTCGGCGCAACCGGTCTCATGCAGGCGGTGTTCGCGCTTTGGCAATTGCAGGGCTCAATCGACCGCCACTTTCGCGACCCAGCCCTGCAGGTGAAAGATGCCCGGCGCGGCGCCATTCATTCGCACGCGGGCACCGGCACTTTCATCTCGGTCACGGTCATGGAACGGGAGGATTGATCATGCCCAAGCTTCCAACTCGCGTCCCGGAAACCCTCGGCGGCTACGTCGTGCACGGCATTCCCTTCCCGGTCGAGACGGATCCCGACACCCTCGCGATGCTCAAGCGCATGTCGCCGATTCAAATCGAGCAGGAATACAAGGTCACCTACCTGCACTCCTACGGCCAGGACAGTCCGTGGTTCGCGGCTGCCTCCAACCGCCGCCTGCTGGCCACGCGCACGCCACGGACTGGGTACACCTACGCGACCCCGCGCGGTCACGACATGGTGACCGGCGAGGAGACGGCGTGGATCGACATCACCGACCGCCCCGCCCGTGTCCACGCCTTCACCGTGTGCTTCTTCGGCTCCGAGGAGTTCCTCGCGCAGACCCCCTACGTGCTGGCGCTGGTGGAATTCGATGGCGTCGACACTCTCTTCCTGTCGCGCCTCGTGGGCGTGGATTGCGCGACCGCGTCCCTCGACTGGATCGGCCTGCCCGTGCGACCGCGCTTTTTGCGCAACAGCAAGCTCAAACCCACCGACGTCTACTTCGTGCCGAAGGACGCGAAGGACGAGTAAGCGCTCGACCGGGGGTACATTTCCAAGCAACATTTCCCGGCCCTGGCCGAGAACCCGTCGCGAGCGCTGGTTGCACTCTGGGCGGGCAATGGCGTATTCTTACTCGTAGGAGTAATACCATGCGCATCACCTCGAAGGGACAGGTCACCATCCCGCAAACTGTTCGTGAAGAATTGGGTCTGCTACCAGACACGGACGTGGACTTCGTGGTCGAGGGGCAAACCGTCCGTCTGGTCAGGATCCGGCGCCAGGGGCGGACCCGTGGCAGCGCCGCCGTGGCCAGTCTCCGCGGTCGCTCCACCATCAAGATGACGACCGACCAGATCATGGCCCTGACTCGCGGGACCCGGCGGTCGTGAAGCCCGTTCTGGTGGACAGTAATGTTCTGCTGGACATCGCAACCGATGACCGCGCCTGGTCCAAGTGGTCGTCGTCCGCGCTGGCATTCGCGGCCGAGGATTCCTATCTGGTTGTCAATCCGCTGATCTACGCCGAGGTCTCGGTGGCATTCTCGCGCATTGAAGAGCTCGAAGCGGCGCTGCCTCACGACCTCTACCGGCGCGAGGCGCTACCTTGGGAGGCGGCGTTTCTCGCGGGCAAGGCCTTTCTGCACTATCGCAAGCGCGGCGGAGCACGCTCGTCACCACTGCCCGACTTTTATATCGGTGCCCACGCTGCCGTTCGCCAGTACCGCCTGCTCACCCGCGATGTTGCCCGCTACCGTACCTATTTTCCGACGGTCGAGATCATCTCACCGGTGTGACTTCCAGGTGCAGGACGCGAGCGCTCTGCCTCACGTGCGCGCCAGCAGCTCGCGCGCGATGATCAGCCGCTGGATTTGCGACGTGCCGGCGCCGATCTCCATCAACTTGGCATCGCGGAGCATGCGCTCGACTGGGAAGTCCTTCATGTAGCCATAGCCGCCGTGGATCTGGATCGCATTGAGCGCGGCCCGCGTCGCCACCTCGGAGGCGTAGAGCTTGGACATGGATGCCTCGCGTGTCGCTTTCTTGCCCTCCTGGAGCTTGCGGGCCGCGAAGTAGACCAGGGCGCGCGCGGCCTCGAGCTCGGTCGCCATGTCGGCGAGCATGTGCTGGATCATCTGAAAATCGCCGATGGGTTTGCCGAACTGTTTGCGCTGCTTGACGTACGCGAGCGACGCCTCGAGCGCTGCCTCGGCGATGCCGAGCGGAATGGCGGCGAGGGTCACGCGCTCGATGTCGAAGCCGGCCATCATCTGCGCCGCTCCGCCGTTTTCCTCGCCGAGCAGGTTGGCGGCCGGGCAGTGGCAGTCGTCGAGGAAAATCTCGGAGGTCGGCGACCCGCGCATCCCCATCTTTTCCATCTTGGGGCCGACCGAAAAGCCAGGGGTGCCGCGCTCGATGATGAAAGCGCTCAGCCCAAGCTTTGCAGATCCCGAGCGGGTGCGCGCGAAGACGATGAAGACGTCGGCCACGGGGGCGTTGGTAATGAAGATCTTGGAACCGCTTAGCACGTACTCGTCGCCCCGCCGCTCGGCCCGGCACTGCAACCCGAGCGCATCGCTGCCCGCGCCCGGTTCGGTCACGGCCCAGGCGCCGAGGCGCTTGCCGCTGATGAGGTCGGGCAAGTACCGTCGCCGCTGCGCCTCGTTGCCGTGGAGATAGAGATTGTGGGTGCACAGAACCGTGTGGGCGCCGTACGAAAGCGCCGTGGAGGCGCACACCCGCGCCAGCTCGGAAAGCACGATACAGCAGGAGATGACGTCCGCACCGGCGCCGCCATACTCGGCAGGAATCATGATCCCGAGTAGCGCCATTTCCCCGAGCTTGTCGAAGGTTTCCCTCGGAAAGCGCTCGCTGCGATCGATCTCGGCGGCGATGGGCGCCACCTGGCGTTCGGCAAAGGCGCGAACGGCGTCGCGGATCATTTTCTGCTCTTCGTTGAAGGAAATAATCAACGCCAGGGCTCCTTTCGTCGCGTGCTCTCCGAAAGCCCCACGTTCCAAGCATACCGCCCTCCCTGCGCTGCCGCAGGCGCGAAAAGCGCGCCGCCATCGTGTACGATCGAGGGGCAATGCACGTGCACACGGCCAGGAGGCAGGCATGAAGCGATGGAACGGCTGGGGCGAAGAGGGTGTGTCGGGCTCGCTTCCGGCCACGGCCACGGCCTTTCTATCCCGGGTGCTCGGGCCGGCACGCTCCCCGGTCGACGCGCCCTTGGACGCAGTTTTGCGTGCGGTTGGACCCGGGCGCCTACCGCCCCATCCGCTGGTCGTGACCGACGCCGAGGATCGCCTGCGCCACGCCCGCGGCCAGAGCCTGGGCGACTGGATCGCGCTGCGCACCGGCCGCATCGGCGCCTTTCCCGACGGCGTCGCGTACCCCGCGAGCGACGACGAGGTACGCGAGCTGCTGCGCTTCGCGGCCGCGGTCGGCGCCGAGGTCATTCCCTATGGCGGCGGAACCAGTGTGGTCGGACACGTCAACCCGCGCTCTGGCGGCGCCCCGGTTCTCACCGTCGATCTGAGTCGGCAGGCGGCCCTGGTCCACCTGGACGGGCCGGGTCGCCTCGCAACCTTTGGCGCCGGGATCGCCGGCCCGAAGATCGAGGAAAGCTTGCGACCGCACGGCCTGACCTTGGGCCACTTTCCGCAGTCCTTTGCCTACTCGACCCTGGGCGGCTGGGTCGCCACGCGTTCGAGCGGCCAGCAAGCCCTGCGCTACGGCCGCATCGAGCAGCTCTTCGTCGGCGGGCACGTGGAGTCGCCGGCCGGGCCCCTGGATCTGCCCGGATTTCCCGCCTCGGCCGCTGGCCCAGACGTGCGCGAGTGGGTGCTCGGCTCGGAAGGCCGCCTCGGCATCATCACGCGGGCCACCGTGCGCGTGAGCGCCTTGCCCGAGCGGGAAGCCTGGCAGGCCATATGCTTTCGCAGTTGGGACGCGGGCCTGGCAGCGACCCGACGCCTGGCTCAGGCCGGGCTCCCGCTCGCCATGCTTCGCCTTGCGAGCCCGGCCGAGACCGAAACCACCTTCGCCTTCGCCGGCCATCCGCGGCTGGTCGCGGCGCTCGACGGTTACCTCGGCCTGCGTGGCGCGGGCGTCGAGCGCTGCCTGCTTCTGGTTGGGCTGGTCGGCCCGGCGAAAATCGTCGGCCCGGCCCGGCGAGCGGCGCTGGCCATCGCGCGGGACGCGGGCGGCATCCACCTTGGGCAACCCCTCGGCCGGCAGTGGTTCGCCAACCGATTTCGTGGCGCGTACCTGCGTAATGGACTGTGGGACGCGGGCTACGCCGTGGACACCCTGGAAACCGCGTGCACCTGGCAGCACGTTCCGACGATGGTCGACGCGGTGGGCGCTGCCCTGCGCGGCGGCCTAGCCCTGGAGGACGGACCCGTGCACGTCTTCTCGCACCTCTCGCACGTCTATCCCCAGGGCTCCAGCGTCTACACCACGTACTTCTTCCGCCTCGACCCGGACGCCGACGAGAACCTCCGCCGCTGGCAGGTGCTCAAGGCCGCGGCGAGCCGGGCCATCGCCCAACACGGCGGCACCATCAGCCATCAGCACGGTGTCGGCACGGATCACCTGCCCTACCTCGCGGCCGAAAAGGGGCCCTTGGCCATGACCGCGCTCCGTACGCTATGTCAGGGCTTCGATCCGCGCGGGCTCATGAACCCCGGAAAACTCTTCGAGTAGAATCACCGCATGGTCTCTGCCGCTTCCCGCCCGCTGAAACCCTTCCTGAGCGCGCTGCCACGCCCGACCCTGGTCGCTCACCGCGGAGGCGCCAAGCTCGCGCCCGAGAACACGCTCTTCGCTTTCAAGCAGGCGCGGGATCTTTGGGGCGCGCATCAGCTGGAGATGGACGTCCACCTTTCCAGCGACGGAGTGCCCATCGTGATCCACGATCCCGACGTGGATCGCATCACGAACGGCCACGGATCCGTGCGCAGCCTGGCCGCCGCGGAGCTGGCGCGGCTGGACGCGGCCTGGAACTTTTCGCTCGACGGTGGTCAGACCTTCCCGTATCGCGGCCAAGGGATCGGGCTAGCGACCTTGGACGAGGTCCTGCGCCAGGTGCCACTGCCGGCGATGATCGACATCAAGGACGACGACGAGGCCGCGCGCACCGCCACGCTCGCGACCATTCGTGCGGCCGGCGCCGCCCGTCGCGTGTGCATCGGCAGCGCCCAGGACGGCGTGGCGGCCGCGCTGGCGGAAGCGGCGCCGGAGATCGCGCGCTTCTTCCCCGAGGGCGCGGCGCGGGCCTCCCTGGTCGCGGCCATCACCGGCCGGCCCATCCCCGACGCACCCTACGACGTCCTCGCGATCCCTTTCGCGGACGGCGGACGCGAGGTCGCAAGCTCCGCGTTCATCGCCGCTGCCCACGCGCACGGGTTGGCCGTCCAGGTCTGGACCGTCGACGAGCCCGAGCAAATGCGCGCCCTTATCCAGCGCAACGTGGACGGCATCCAGACCGACCGCCCCGACCTGCTGCGGGCCGTGCTCGATCTCTAGATGGCCACAGGAACCGGGGCCGGCGTCACGGGAACGCGGTGGCCCAAGGGTGAGACCGCCGCATCGATCTCGGTTTCATAGCGCAGTCGCTGCCGTTGCGCCTCGAGTGGCGTCCAGCCGAGTAGCCGGCCCATGCGAGCCACCACCAGCGGCACCGCCGCAAAGCCATTGTCGGCGGTAAACGCCAGCTCGGTCCGGCGCCACATGATATCGGACAGGGTCCGCGCCCATTCGTGCTCGACCGCATGATCGATTTCGGCGACCACCTCGGGCCGTTCTGGGTGCAGGGGCGCGCCTAGGCGGGCGTCCTCGGCAATTCGCGCGAAGATCTCCGGCGCCTTGCTGCCGTAGCGGAAGACCAAGTGGTGCTGCAACTCCGCGGGCAGCGGGATGTGGCGGTGGCGTGCCACCCACTCGTCCATGGGCAGGGGCGGCGCCCCCGGCAGCGTCACGGAAGCCGTGCTGCAAGGTCGCGCCGTCACCCCGTCGAGCGCTGGCGACGACAGAAGTTGATCGACGGCCTCCTCGGCCATGGCCCGGGCGGTGGTGATCTTGCCTCCGGCGACCACCAGCACCCCCGCGTCGGAGAAGCCGCAACGGAAGTCACGGGAACGGCCCGCGCCGTGGACCAGCGGGCGCAACGCCGCTCGCGCCAGGAAGATCCGATCCACGGGTGCGTGCGTGTAGTTCGCCAGCCAGGTCAGCAGATACGCGATCTCCTTGTCGCTTGGGCGACAGTGGTCCGGATCGTCCGGCTGGGACTCGTCCGTGGTCCCGAGCCAGGTGTATCGATCCATGCCCACGGCCCAGACGTAACGGCCATCCACGGGGTGGAGGGCGGCGAGCACCGTATCCGCGGGAACGAACGCCGGCACCGCGAGGTGGGTTCCCCGGGCCGGCGCGACTCGCGGCGCATTTCCCTCGCCGCCGATATCGAGAGCTCCGGTCCACGGACCGAGGGTTTGCACGACCACGCGGCAGGCGATCGTAGCTTCGTCGCCGTCGAGACGGTCGCGCACTCGGATCCCGACGGCGCGCCCGTCCTGCAGCTCGATGCCCAGCGCCTCGACGTACGTGGCGACGGTCGCTCCGGCATCCCGCGCCCCCAGCGCGACCTCGAGGCAGAGCCTTCCGTCGCGGGTCACGCAATCCTCGAATTGCAGGCCGCCGTACAGGGTCTCGCTGGCCACCGCCGGCAGAAGCTGTGCCAGCGCATCGTGCCCGATCACGGTCGCCGACTCTTCGGCACCTGCCGAGAGCCAACGGGCGAGCGCAAGTCCGAACCGCACCGGCCACTTTTCCCGCCACGCGGGCCGCGACAGGGCGATGACGAAGGGAGCTCGGCGCACGAGATGGGGCGCGATCCGGCAGAGAATCGCGCGCTCATTCAAGCACTCGCGGACGAGGCCCAATTGGCCGCGCATCAGGTAGCGCAGACCTCCGTGGATCATGCGCGACGAGCCCGACGATGTGCCAGCGGCGATATCGTCCCGATCGAGCAAGAGCACCGAGAGTCCCCGCAGGGCAGCGTCGCGAGCCACCGCACAGCCCGTGGCGCCCGCGCCGATGACCACCACGTCGAAGCGCTGCTGCTGGGCGAGAAAGGCTGCACGGCCCATACACGAGTCTACCGCACGAACCAGGACAACGCCGCTGCCGTCGCGAACATTCCGGACTCATGCGGTCCGATTTAGGTTGCTACCCGCCGCGCGTGTCAGGTCTGTCTCGCGCTCACTTTCCCACACGCAATGGGAGCGCCTCGTCGTCCTTGTCAGTTTCGGCGGCCTGGGGACCGCTCGCGCCGCGCCCGGACGTTCCCGGTGAGGCTGGAGCGCTCGTGCGCCGCTCCCGCGCGACCTGCCAGGCCGCCTCGGTTTCGCGCGTTCCGAACATCAGATCGGAGAGCGGTACCGAGATGTTGAAGTTGACCCAGCGCATGCGTTCAAGGCGATGGTGATGTCGGTGGTGGCGGGAGAGAAAAGCGAAGGTTCGACTGTGCGCGAGCCCGAGCCGCCCCAGGACCGGCGAGGGAAAGTGGTAGAGGGCATGTAGCATCTCGTAGAAGACGAAGGAAAAGGTGCTGGTCACGAGCAGAAGGCCGGCTGGCCCTGGGCCCACGGTCCGTGCCGTCACCCAGACGATTGGAGCCATCCCGGCGAAAAGGAGCGCGATGGAGAACCAGGGCATCATCACCAGTCCCATCTGCGACCAAGCCTCGATGGCCATCGCATCGTATTGGAAGGCGCGGTGGTGTCCCATGTGGCCTTGATAGAGAGCGCGCAAAAACGACGGCCGATGCATGAGCAGGCGGTGAATGAGGTACTCCGCCACGTTCTGGCTGAGAAGAAAGAACGGCACGATCCACAGATCCACAATGCGTGACTCCCGAGCCAGCCAATACCCCACTGTGATCCCGGCAGTCGCCAACACGCCGAACATGAACAGATGCCGCCAGAGTCTGAACCCGCGCGACAGCAGTCGCGTTCGCTCGATCCTTCTGGCGTTCGCGTTTTCGTGCACGACCGACAAGGTAGCTCCTCGTCTGCGATCCGTCCTGGCGATCCTGATCGCAGATTAAGTCTAGCAAGTCTGCGTCCGCGGGCCACCCCCTGAATGTGGCGTTTGCGGGAACGGATCGTCTCCGCGAGCCTACGCCTTGCGCCCGCGCGCAGCGGCCGACTCGGCGATTTTCTCGATTAGCTGCGCGTAGAGCTGGCCACCCTCTTCCGCGGCCCACGCCAGATCCTCGCCGTCGGCCAGGTAGGGATTGGGGTTGGCCTCGACGATGTAGATCTCATCGTCGTGGGCCAGGCGCACATCGATGCGGCCGTAGTCACGCAGGCCGGCGGCCTGGTAGGTGCGCACAGCCACCTCGGCCAGACGCTCTCTCAGATCCTTCGACAGGTCCTTGGCGATACAGTTCTGGATGCCGCGCGCCTCGCGGTACTTGTGGCTCCACTTGGCCTTGAAGGTGGCGATCCGGCTCTCCTCGGAGGCGTCCTCGCCGAACACCATCTCGATGGGTGGCAGCGCGAGCGGCGGATCGTTGCCGATCACGCCCACGTATAGCTCGCGACCGGCGATGAACTCCTCGACGATGGCCGCAGTGTTGTGGCGCGTATGGATGAAGGCCACCCGCTCGGTCAGCGCCGGATCGTCGTGCACCACCGATCGCTGCGCAATGCCGACCGAGGCGTCCTCATCCAGCGGCTTGACGATGAGCGGGAAGCGCACGTCGCTCGGCCGCTGTACCGGCTGGCCGCGTGGGCACACGAAGAAGTGCGGGATGCGCAGCCCCTGATAGGCCAGTACCATCTTGGTAAGTGCCTTGTTGCGTGCCAGCATCAGCCCTTCGGCCGAAGCGCCTGTGTAGGGCAGATCCAGCATTTCCATCAGCGCGGCCACGCCATAGTCCAGGCCCGACTTGTTGCGGAAGCGTTCGGTCAGGTTGAAGACCGCGTCCACCGGCTCGGCGCGCAGGCCCGCGACCAGCGGCTCAAGATCGTTGCGGAAGCCGAACAGACGCACCTCGTGGCCTTGGCCCCGTAGCGCGCGGGCCACGTCGAACTCCGCCTCGTCCGCGGATTCGATCTGGCGCGAGTAGTCCTGCCCCGCCGGTGGTTCCGCATCGGTGTCGAACAGGATGAGTATGCGTAATTTCTTCATGCCGAGGTTGTGGGCAGCGCGCGCCCACCGTCATCTTGTACTATGCCCTTGGTGCGGCCGGAAGAACGATGTTGCGGGTGCTGCGTTCGCGGATCTGGGCAGGGCAATCGCAGCGTGGCCAGCCATGCGGGGGCAACCCGAGGACCAGGTGCGAGCCAAACCCGACTATTGCGGGTTGGCGGCGCACAAAGGTCACTTTGCTTGACCCAAATTGGCAGATAGTCGACCCTTCATAGCGAAGGAGTCCTTCTATGCAACGCACAAGTTCTGTCTTCCGCATGCTTCCGGCAACGATGCTGTTCGCATTCGCCTGTTCGAGCAGCAATACCACGGGTGGGAGTTCCAGCGGTGGCGCGACATCTCTCGGTGGCGCGACGGGGAGCGGAGGCAAGCAGGTGGGCACCGGTGGCTCCGGCTCGGGTGGTTCGACGGTCAATGCGACGGGAGGGGCTTCCGGTGGTGTGCCGAGCAGCGGAGGCAAACTCGTGGGCACCGGTGGCTCCGGATCTGGCGGTTCGACGGTCAATGCGACGGGAGGGGCTTCCGGTGGTGTGCCGAGCAGCGGAGGCAAGACGGTGGGTACTGGTGGCTCCGGTTCCGGTGGTTTGACGGGAACAGCGTCAGGTGGAACTCTCACTGGCTCGGGCGGAGTCGGCGCAGGTGGAAGCGCCGCCGGTGGAAGCGCCACAGGTGGAAGTGCCGCAGGAGGTTCCGGCGCGGGATTGACCCTCGCACAAGCCTGCACGGCGATGTGCGCGTCGCAGGCGCAGATGACGAATGCTTGCCCTGTCACCGACTGCCAAAACACCTGCGTGAAAGCTGCCGATGCGACGGTTAGCGCCATAACAAAGTGCAACGTGCAATACACTGCCATGGCCCAATGTGAAGCGACACTGGGCAGCGACAAGTGGACTTGCTCATCCGATGAAGACGTTCCGATCCCTGTCGAAGGCCAATGCACAGACACGGTCTGCACATGGGCGTGCTGTGCGACCGATCTGATCGTGCCGACTGACATCTGGGCTCGGTGCATGGACACTTGCAACCAATCTGGCACCGGTGGTGCATCAGGCACGGGCGGGACGTCTGCGGCTGGTGGGAACACGGCAACGGGCGGAAAAGTTGGCTCGGGTGGTACGACTGTAGGTATCGGCGGCATCACGGGGACGGGCGGTGCCACGAATGGTGGCGCTGGCGGAGCAGGTGGTGCCCCTCCAGCAAGCACAGGGATTCCGGCGGGATACCCCGCGCCCACCGCGGACAATGCCGCCAAGTGCACGACGGTAGCCATGTCCGGCGGCTTCTGTCCGGGCGGCGGCTCGGGTCCAACCTGTTTGCAGTGCCTATTTGGGAGCACCACCTACAACACATCCGAAACGCCGCCCGCGCCCGCGGATGCAACTTCGTTGGCCGGGGACTACGTGGTCACGGTTCAGCTGGGCAGCGTCGGTCCAGTCTTCGTCAGTGCGGAGTCGAGTCGCGGTCTATTGTCTCAAGGAGCGGCCTCGCAAGAATACGCGTTTGTCGTGGACGTGCGGCCCATGGAGGGGCAACCCAATCACGCGGGTGGTCCGGTGGGATACGCGGGCCTAGATATGTTTTTCTCCGGCCCTGCCGGACTCAAGGTCACAGGGATCGGATATGCACTGGCTTCGGCTGCGACCAAGCCCGTCATGGTGTACATCGCAGGCGACTCCACCGTGTGCGACCAGACCGGGAATGCTTTCGGGGGCTGGGGTCAAATGATTCCTCAGTATTTCGGACCTCCCGTTGGGTTTGCCAACTACGCAAACAGCGGAGCCGCCTCTGGGTCATTCGGCAGCTATTGGAGCATGATCAAGGCGAAATGGAGCGCGGGCGATTGGGTGATGATCCAATTTGGTCACAATGACAAGACCGATTCGGACGCCACCGTTCAGGCGAATCTCGAGAAGATGGTGTCCGACGCGCAGGCCGCGAACGTGAACCCCATCCTGGTATCTCCTCCCGCGCGCCTGAGCAGCATACCGGTCGGCGACCAATCCAGCCTTCACGCAGCGGCAGCCAAGGCCGCCGCTACTTCAAAGAATTGCCCCTACATCGATCTCACAGCCCTCTCGTCTGCCTGGTACGATTCGCTTACCATCAGCGTGTCGGCTGCGCAGACGATGTACCACCAAGGCGGCGCCACGCACACCAACCTCCTGGGCGCTGACAAGCTGGCGGGCCTCTTGGCCAAGGCTATCAAAGATCAGAATATCGGGCTGGCGAAGTACTTGAGATAGTTGCTCGCACATCTGCGATCTTCCCTCTCGAACTCCCTGATTTAGTCTGGGAGAGGCTTTTCGGGCATCAGCTGTTTGTTCGGGTAGAGGCTCATGAAGAGCTGGACCAGCTTGCTGCGACGGACGGGGTTCGTTCGGGGCAGCATGATGTTGCAGCCTGAGCAAAGATAGAGAAGCTCCACGCCCGGCTTGCCATCGACGAGCTGGTACGAAAAGCGAATGATGGTCGGTTTCTCATCGCTCTCGATGCCACACTGGTCACAGCGGAAGGTGTTGGACATGCTGGGCAGCACTTCTCGTTGTTCGTGCGCTTGGCTTACCACACGAAGGTTCGCGGGCGATCAAGCGAAGACACAGTGGGTTCCGACGCGAAGAAGGCTCTTGCCAGCTCTCCCCTTCCCCTGGGCGCCTCACGTGGCACAATGCCCACCATGCGCATCACTCCGCTCCTCTTCTTGACACTCGCGCAGATTGTCGGTTGTGCAGGGATCCCCAAACCGCCCACGGATCTTCGCGTCGGGTCAGTCCAGCTGGTCAAGGGGGGCGGCGGTCCCGAGGTCGATCGGTTGTTGGAAGGGCTCTATGAGCGGGACCTAGCCTTGCCCGAACTCCACGCGCTGGCACAAACAGCCCTGGCGAAGTCTCCACAGTCGGGACTGGCGCATGAGGCGGCGGCATATCTGGCGAACCTGGCCGACGATCCACATGAGGCTTGGTTTCACTTCTGGAAGGCAGCGCAGGATCTGGATGACCCACTCACCGAACTTTACCTGTGGGAAATGAACATCGATTTTACGCGCGCCGAGATCGAGGCGAGTCTTGCGCTTTGCGATGCGATCCGTACCCAGCATCCTCGCCCTGCCGCACGCGCCGCCGCCACCATCTGGCAGATGAGGTTGTTGCGACGCCTTGGCAAGGCCAGCGCAGCCCAGACGCTTCTGCCCTTGCTAGGCTTTATTGACCGCTGGGCCATTTTGGGCGCCTTCGACAACGAAGCAGGGAAGGGGTTTCTGACGGCTTACCCACCCGAGAAGGCGATCGACTTCGACCACCCGGTCGCTGGACCGCTGGTGCCGCTTGCGTGGCGCGAGCTGCCGCGCACGAATGACTTCGGATCCGCCCACATCGCCAGCGCAGTCTGGCCGCGCGATGCCGGTGTGGCCTATCTGGCGACCTGGATACACTCCGA
>Ga0265342_10000323_pt1 | contig 53871 bp, 49 predicted proteins | sample 4CB327metaG_FD_203125 | JGI IMG/M metagenome (GOLD analysis project Ga0265342, IMG submission 203125) | Rhizosphere microbial communities from Carex aquatilis grown in University of Washington, Seatle, WA, United States - 4-CB3-27 metaG | ecosystem: Host-associated > Plants > Roots >... | reverse complement strand
CGAGGTTCTGGCCGCCGAAAATCCCGCGCTGAGGGCTGCCGCCTTCGAAGCCGCGCGCTATCTGGGGGCGACACAGGGTCTGGCTTTGGTCGAGCGGGCATTGGGAGAATCGGAGTGGGTCGCTCGAAATGCGGCGGTCCAGTCGGGATTGGTCCTGGGCTCGCTCGCGGCGTGGGCGCGCTGCCTGGAGCTGGTTCGCACCCAAGCCCCGAACGTCGGCCCACTATTGACCCTGGTCGCGCAACTGGGAACCGATCGAGAGCACGACCTGCTCCTGGCGGCATTGGCGAATGACAGTCTTCGGCGGGACGTACTGTTCGCGGCGGGGTTCGCCGGTACCGTTCGCGCGGCCGACGCCTGTGCAGAAGCCATGCGCAGCGATGAAGACGCCCCGGTCGCCGCTGAATCTTTCTGCGCGATCACCGGATTGAGCCTCGAAAGAGAACACTTGGTTGAGCCAGAGCCGCCTGGCCCCGACGAGGAGAACGTGGACGCAAATTTGGTCCCGGCGCAAGACGACCTCCTGCCCCGGCCAAAGGTTGCCGACGTTTTGTCGTGGTGGAAAAGACACCGCGGACAGTTTTCGACGGCGGCTCGCTATGCGCGGGGACAACCCCTGACCATGCGCGAGCTGCAGAACGTGCTGGAGACGGGCCCGATGGGCCGCAGGCACGCGACTGCATTGGAAATGTCCATTCGCACCAATGGTCGGTACGACGTCGCCACGCGTGCGTTTACGGCTACGCAGCGAAAACAGATGCGCGCCTTCGAAGCTGTGATGGCGGCGAAGGCCACGCCGTCACCGTTGAGTCGATCGATTTCGCCGATCTGACGGACCGACGCTGATGCGGCGCGCTGACGGCCTCTCGCGGTTCTCGACCTTGACAGTCGGTCAAGTGCCGCGTAATTGACTTGAGACTCGCCCGTGCTTCCTCGTGCTCGCAATCACAAGCGCTATTTGCTTCGAACGAAGCTGGCCGCTCGTTTGCTCGCCGTAGCCTGCGTTGCGGCGATCGGGTTCGCCCAGTTTTCGGCTTGGTGGCACGAGTTGACCGTCCAGCACGTACGCTGTGCCGAGCACGGAGAGCTCACGCACATCGCTTCGATCTCGCACCATGCATCGGCGCCGACCCCGCGGCGCGACACGATCGAGTCCGCGGACGTCGGAACGATCGACGGGCACGATCACTGCGGGTTCGTTTTCGCGTTGCGGAACGCCGCCCCGACGATGGTCGTGCGGGTTGCGGTCAGGTTTACCCCGCCGCCGGCGGTGGTGGAGCAGCCCGCAGCCCCCGTCCCGAGCACCGGTCGCGCATTCGTCCTGTCGAGCGCGCCCAAGACTTCTCCGCCCTCGGCCTGATTCAACAACGGCTGCACGCAGCGGTGGACTCCGTTCACCTGCTGCTGCCGTAGTTGCCGAGCGCATTTCGCGCGTGATCAGCCGTCGTGGTGGCGGCTGTCTCCGAGTGCGTGGTGACTCGCCGCCGTGAACCCCGTGGCGCGCGCTCCCATGAGCCGTCAGGGCGCCGCTGATTGTTGCCGCGGTCCCGTTCGAGAAGCCGACCGGAGGAGGTCTTCGTGCCCAAGGTACGCGTCCGTTTCGATCTTCGACCTGTCCCTGCTCCCTGGCGTCGCGCCTCGCGCCGACTCGCATTCGCATGTGCCCTCGTATGCGTGCTGGCCAATGCCGCGCGTGCACAAGATATCGGCGCGCCTCCGATCGCTGACGTTGAACCGCCTGCCGTGCTGGAACAACAGCAGCCTCCGTACCCGGCAGGCGCAGTTGCCAGCCGTGCCCACGGCGACGTCGGAGTGAACGTCGACATCGACGTTCAGGGAAACGTCACGGGTGTTTCGTTGGTTCGGGGGGTCGCGCCACCGCTGGATCGCGCGGCACTCGAGGCGGCCAGCCACTGGCGCTTCCGACCCGCGCTCCGCAGCAGCGTCGCAGTGCCGAGCCGGATCCAGGTCCTGTTCCATTTCGAGCCGCCCGCTCCCGCATTGACTCCGCCGGCGGTGCCGTCCCCGGGCGCCGGCGCGCCGACACCGCTCCCCACACCAACCGTCGCGCCCACACCACCAGCGCCTGCAGCGACGCCGCGACCGCCGGCGGCGCTCGACGTGACCGTACTCGGCCGGCGGCCGCCGCCGAGCCGCGGAGCTTCGGATTTCCAGCTCCGGATCGATCAGCTCGCCGAGGTGCCGCGCGCCAATGCCTCCGAGCTGCTCAAGCTCGCACCGGGCATACTTCTGACCAACGAGGGCGGCGAGGGCCACGCCGAGCAGGTCTTCATGCGCGGCTTCGACGCGCGCGAGGGCCAGGACGTCGAGTTCACTGTCGGCGGCGTGCCGATCAACGAGAGCGGCAACCTCCACGGCAACGGCTACGCGGACACACACTTCATCATTCCCGAGCTGGTCGAGTCGCTGCGCGTCGTCGAGGGACCGTACGACCCGCGCCAGGGGAACTACGCGGTCGCCGGCAGCGCCGACTACCAGCTCGGGCTGGAACGACGCGGGCTCACCGCGAGCTACACCACCGGCAGCTTCGGGACCGAGCGGGTGCTCGGCCTCTGGGGTCCGCAAGGCGAGAGCACGCACACCTTCGCCGGTGCGGAAATCTACAAGACCGATGGCTTCGGCCAGAACCGCGACGCCGAGCGCGGCTCCGCGATGGGGCAGTACGAGGGGCGCTTCGGCGCGACCGGCTCGTGGCGCCTCACCACGCAGGCCTACGCCACGCACTTCCATTCGGGGGGTGTGATCCGCGAGGACGACTACGCGTCGGGGAAGATCGGCTTTTACGACAGCTACGACCTTTCGGCCTTCGCGCGCGAGCGCGTGCCCGAAGGCGGGGACGCGTCTCGCTTCTCGATTGCCGCCGACATCGAGACCCACCCGGGAGACACGGTGCTCTCGCAGCAGGTGTTCGTCATCAAACGCGACATGCGACTGCTCGAGAACTTCACCGGGTTCCTGCTCGACGTCCAGGAGCCGCTTCAGAGCCTGCACGACCAGCGCGGCGACATGCTCGACCTCAATGTTCACGAGCTGACCATCGGTGCGCGCGGATCGGCGCGCCTCGCGGGCAGCTTCCTCGGCCAGCGCCAGGAACTAGAGCTCGGCTACTTCGCTCGCGGTGACGACGCGGCCGGCAAGCAGCAGCGAATAGAGGCGTCGACCGGCGTCCCGTACCGGACCGAGACCGATCTCGATTCGCAGATCGGTGATATCGGCCTCTACGGCGACGCAAACCTCCACCTCGGGCCCTGGCTATCGCTTCGGGGTGGCGCGCGCGCGGACCTCCTCACCTATGACGTGCACAACAACTGCGCCGCGCAGACGGTGGCGCTTCCGTCGACGACGAACCCGCCCACCGACCAGAGCTGCCTCACACAGCAGGATCTGGGGCGGCCACGCGAGCCCGATCAGGTCACCGCCACCTCCGGCATCGCGATCCTGCCGCGCGCTTCGCTGATCGTCGGACCGCTGCGCGGCGTCTCGGTGTCCGCGAGTTACGGCCGGGGCGTCCGTTCGGTCGATCCGAGCTACATCACGCAGGACGTCCAGGCGCCGTTCGCGCACATCCTCGCGTACGAGGCCGGCGCCAGCTACACAGCGCCGCTCGCGAACACGTTTCTCGTCGCGCGCAGCGTCCTCTTCCAGACCGTCGTCGACAAGGACCTGATCTTCGATCAGACCGCCGGAAGGAACGTCATCGGCGCCGGCACCACGCGTTCGGGTTGGCTGGCCGCCCTGCGCTGGACGGGGTCGTTCTTCGACCAGTCCGCGAATCTGACGCTGGTCCGCGCGACCTACAACGACAACGGCGAGTCGGTGGCGAACGTACCCGGCGTCGTTTTCCGAATGGGCAACGCCGTGGCGTACGTGCCCGGCCTGATCTTCCGATCGGACACCGCCCTCTTCCGGCCGCTGCCCTGGAGGCTGCGCGGGTCGCCGATCCAGGCGTCGCTCGGCGCGGGGATCACCTACGTCGGCCCGCGGCCGCTTCCGTACGGTCAGGTGAGCGGGAGCATCTTCACCGTCGATGGCTCGCTCGGGTTGACCTGGACCAACTACCAGGTCCGCCTGCTGGCGACGAACCTGTTCGACACGCAGTACCGGCTGGGCGAGTACGACTATGCGTCGGACTTCCACAGCCAACCACAACCGACGCTCGTTCCGCAGCGGACGTTCACCGCGGGGGCGCCCCGTGGCTTGTTCGCGACGTTCGCGATCACCTTCGGAGGCGTGTGATGCGCCCAGGGCATCTCGCTCTTGGTCCTTTGTTGCTCGCCGCCTGCGTCGGGCAGACCGGAGGCAACGCGGTCACGTTCACGGCCGCCGCGGCGGGCCCGGCGGATGTCACGGCCGGGCAGCCGCTTTCATGGAGCGCGAACGGATTCGATGTCGCGCTGACCGAGGCCACGTTGCACCTGGGCGCGATCTATCTCGACGAGGCGGGGTCAGTGTCGGGTGCGCAAGCGACGGGTTGCTACCTGACGGGCACGTATGTCGCGCAAGAGACCGCGGCGCTCGACGTCGATTTGCTGAGCCCCACGCCGCAACCATTTCCCCAGCCGGCGCTCGGCATCACCGAGCCGTCACCGCTGGTCGGCCAGGTCTGGCTCACGGGCGGCGACGTCAACCAGATCTCCAACGCGACGGCTATCTTGAAGATCGCCGGCAGCGCTGCTCAGGGTGCCGCGACGTTTCCTTTCACGGGCACGATCACGATCGGCGCGAATCGCGCGCCGGCGGGTGGCGGCACCGGCGGCGGCAACTCGATCTGCAAGCAGCGAATCGTCACGCCGATCCCGGTCGCGCTGACGCTCGCGACGACGGGCGGGCTTCTCCTGCGGATCGATCCGCGCCTGTTCTTCACCGGCGTTGACTTCAGGCAGCTGCCATCCGACGGCGCGGGTGGCTACGCGTTCAGCGACGACCCGGCGGCGCCCGGCTACTTCCCGACGGGTCAGGCCCTCTATTCGGACCTCCATTCCACCGCGCCCTACGCGTTCGGCTGGACGAACGCGCTTTGAAACCACGTAACCGAGGAGAAGCGGACATGCAAATGACAGCGTCGAGGATCACGAGAAGGCTGGCCCTCTGTTTGTGCGCGGCATGCTCGACCGTCGCGCTCGGGGCCTGCTCGAACAAGCCATCACTGGCGATCACCTGCGCCAGCACGATGACGTGCGAGAGCGGCCCGACCGCCGATGCTGGTGCCGCGGTCGATGGTGGCCTCGCAAGTCTCGCCACGTTCACGCCGCCGACTGACCCTGGTCCGGGCGGTATCTTGTTCGCTGCCTCCGGCGAGGTGCTGGCGCTGACTGGGTACCCGTTCCCTCCGGCCAACGCCGGCGATCCTGCGTTCGTCGACGGCTGGGACGTCCACTTCTCGCGTCTCCTCGTCACGATCGACAACATCACACTGTCCGACGGTCCGAACGTCCGCCCAGGTGATGAGTCCTGCACCGAGCCAACGGTGGCGAAAGTCTCCGGCCCCTGGGCAATCGATCTCGCGCACAGCGATCCCGGCTACCTGCCGGGGAAGGGTGGCCCCGGCGAGCAAGCGGTCCCAATCGCCGCGCTCGCGCACCAGAATTATCCGTCCGGCAACAGCGCGCCTTTCGACACCAGCGGCGCGACGCCCTACGCGTTCGGATTCGACATGGTCCCGGCGACGACGAGCGCGATGAACGTCAACCTGGACGGCCCCGCCCTGACCGATTACGCACAGATGGTGGCCGGCGGGTGCTCGATCCTCTACGTCGGCACGGCCAAGTTCGCGGGAACGAGCTGCACGTGCCCGACACCGAGCGCGCCGAACGCCGCCTGCGATCCAAACATCTACGGTCCGGGGAAGTGGCCGCAGGTCGGCGACAGCGTCCCTTTCCATCTCTGCTTCAAATCGCCGACCACGCTGGTAAATTGCCAGAACCCCGACAACGATCCGGCGCAGCCACTCGCGGGCGAGGAGCACGAGCGTGGCATCTTCTTCAAGAGCACGAGCTCCGTCATCGGTCAGGTCACCGTCCACACCGACCATCCGTTCTGGGACAGCGTGCTTCACGATTCGCCGGCGCACTTCGATCAATTCGCGGCGCGCGTCGCCGGGATGGAACCCGCCGGGCAAAACGTCACCTACCCGACGGCGACGCTGGAGATGACCAAGGGCGTCGACTACGCCGCCTACCAGGACACACTCGGCAGCACGCTCAACTGGCGCTATTGCATCGCGCCGCCGACGGACGTCCACGCCCAGTTCGTCGGTCCGATGGCGTTCGATCCGCAGAGTATCCCGCGTGCGGCCGGGAGCGACGCCTGCCAGGGCCTGCGCGACTACTACGACTTCGCGACCTACGATCAGAGCACCCAGGGCCACCTCAACTCCGACGGGCTCTGCTACGTGGCGCGGCACTATCCCTCGCCGAGGTGAATTGTCATGAGCATCGAATCGGTAAAGCAGATCCTCCTGGTGTCGGGCGCGGGCTGGGTCCTTTGGCTCCTCGCAGGACTTTCGGTCTCCAGCCTCGTCCTCGCGTTCGAGCGGTGGATGTATTTGCGCCGCCGCGGCGGCGATCTCGAAGCGCTGGCCCGGGGGCTCGACGAGCATCTTCAGAGCAGCGACTTCGCGGGCGCGCGCAAGTTGCTCGAGGCAAGTCCCGCCGTAGCGGCCCGCGTCGCCGACGCAGGCTTGCGCCTCGCCGACCGCGGAGCCGAGGCGGCGGAGAAAGCGATGCAAAGCGCGTCGGCCCTCGAACGCGGGCGCCTGGAGCGCTGGCTCGCGTTCCTCGCCACCGTCGGCAACAACGCGCCGTTCGTCGGCCTGTTCGGCACCGTCGTGGGCGTCATCCACGCCTTCGAAGAGCTTGGGCACGCGGCGCCCGGCCACGGCGCCAGTGCGGCCGGACAGGTGGCCTCGCAGGCGGTCATGGCGAGCATCGCGGAGGCGCTGGTCGCGACCGCCGTGGGCATCCTCGTCGCGCTGCCCGCCGTCGCCGCCTACAACTACCTGCAGCGCCAGGTCGCGACCTTGCTGTCGGGAGCGGAGGTGCTGACGAACCTCGTCTTGGCATACATCGCCGACGGTAGTCGCGGGCCGCAGGCCGCGCCGCATCTCAGGGAGGTCGCGGATGGCCGCGCCTAGTGGTCAAAACGGCAGCGGGATCATCTCCGGCATCAACGTCACGCCGCTCGTCGACGTGATGCTGGTCTTGCTGGTGATCTTCATAGTCACGGCGAAGATCATCGTGACCCCTGCGGTGCCCTTGGATCTGCCGCACGCCGCGCATGGGGAAGAGGTGCAGGTCGTCCTGTCGATCATCATGCCCGCGCGAGGGCCTATCCTGGTCGATGGAGCGCCAATCCCGAGCGACGACGCCATCGAGGACATGGCCCGCGCCGCGGCCGCCGAAAATCCCGAACTGCGCGCAGTGATCCAGGCCGACGGCGACGTACCGCACCGTCGCGTCGTGCGGGTACTCGACGAGCTCAAGGGCGCGGGGATCACACGCGTTGCCTTCGGAGCATTGCTAGATGACGATCGGCACCGGCAGTGAAGGCACCATGAGCGATCCTTCGCAAGCACCTCCGCGGCGCAGAGCGCTCGGTATCGTCGATCTGGTGTTCGCCGGCGAGCCAAAGGGCCGAGGGCGGCGGATCGCCGTTGGTGCCGCGATCGTATTCGCTCTGTACGCGGGCGCGTTCACGGCCGTGAGCCGGCTGGGACGCTCCGCCGGTCCCGGGAGCGCTGAGCGCGCGGCACGCGTTCATGATGCCATCGCGGTCGAGCGGGCCGTGGACATTTCGCCGCCACCGCCACGGCCGGCGCCGGAGCATTCAGAGCCGCCGGCGCTGGCGCCCCCGCGTGGCGCGCGAACCCTTCACGCCGCGCGGGCTCGCGCGGCCGCCCCGGCGCAGGCGGGAAAGCTCGCCGCCGTCTCCAACGCGCCGGTCGATTTCACCGGAACGGCATTCGTCGTGGGCTCGGGCCCGACTTACGCTGGTGGAACGACGACCAGCTCCGGCGCCAGCCGGACGCCCGCGGTCGGCGCCGTCGCGCCGGGTGGCACCACAGACGGCGCCGGGACCGCCCGCAGCAGAGCGCGCGCCGTTTCTCTAGACGAGGGGGGGTGGAACTGCCCCTGGCCCGCCGAGGCCGACGCGCAACAGGTAAACGAGCAGATCGTCGTCTTGCGCGTCAGCGTCCTTCCGGACGGTCGCGCGGACAACGTCGATGTCCTCTCCGATCCCGGGTTCGGCTTCGGCGCAGCCGCGCGTCTCTGCGCCCTCAGGACGCGCTTCGAGCCCGCACGGGATCCTGCCGGCCAAATGATCACCGCGCTGTCACCCCCGATCCGTGTGCACTTCTTCCGGTGAACCGCGCCAAGGGCACTTTCCTTCGAACGGGTGCCTCTGTCAGGGCACAAGGACCTGCAACTGAGACGATGGGATGACGGCGAGTGTGCCGTCTGGCGGGATCCACAGCAACTGGAGGCCGACGTCGTCTGCGGGGCCCTGAAAGTAGTCGACGATGATCTCGTACTTGCCGACGGCGAGCGTGATTGCAGGACCAAGAGCTCCCCCGAACGCGTGCTCGCCGTCGTTGCTCACCACCTGTGTGAGGGCCGGGGTGCCTCCGTCCGCGCCAGCGGTGGAATCGACGTTGACGAGGTAGACGTTGGAGCCGTCGTCCGACAGAGTCTCGAACCGATAGCTGCCCGCTACCTGGACGTCGAGCACGGCGCGGAAGCGGATCGCGAACCAGGTGGTCAGCTGCGGGAAGCCGGGGAACCCCGAGGAGAAGCTCTGGTCGGACACGTTCAGGTTCGGCGTGTCGAACGTCGTGAGTGGGCACGGAGAGCCGGTCGACGGGGAGTTGATCACCGCAGGGTCGCTGCATGGATCCGTGAGACTGTCGATTCCGCCGAAGTTCGGTAGCATCGCCGTGTTGGGCAGCAGCTGGTAAATGGCCCCGAACAGTCCCTCCGTCCCAGCGCCTCCTCCTCCGAAGCCATTGGACGTCGCGATGGTCACCGGCCCGGAGACGCTCGCCCCCTCGGGGGTGGTGACCATGATGGTCGCCGTCCCCGGTAGCTGCTGGAACAGATCGGCGGGCGTGCTCGCCCGTAGCTGCGTGCTCGAGGCCGACACGATCGGGAGGACGACGGTGACTGGAGGACCGACATCTCCGGTTGCGACCAGCGAGACGGTGACGTCGGCCGTGCCGCCCGAGACGGTCGCGAGGTTGCTGCCCAGGATCGTGATGACATCTCCGGGCACGACGATCTGAGGCAACGCTGCGATTATCTGGGGCGGGCCGCCATACGGCGGCATGACCTCGAAGGAGGCGCTGATGGGCGGCGCATCTGCCAGCGCGCTCGCAAACCGCGCGTCGCCATTCGACAGCACCACGTCCAGAACGCAAGCATCCATCCAGTCGGCGGTGACCCCCGCTGACTGGCAGATCGCGGCTCCCATCTGAGCCGAGCCGGCGTCCAGGGTCTGCGCGGTCTGCAGTCGGTGCGGGAATGTGCGATCAGTGAACGTCTCGGTGGTCTGTCCGGGCGCGTAGTCGAAGAGAGAGCTCGCCTGGCTGATGCGCCAACTATCCACGTACGTGCCGTAGAAATCGGCGAACGAAGCGGGCGACGTCATTCTGATCATCCCATCTTCGGTGGTCAGATCGCCATTCGGGTCGCCGTTGGCGTCGCCGAGCAAACCGCTGACTAGCCCGCGGCGGGTGGTCGGCAGATAAACGGCGGTTTTGATGGAGTCGCCGAGAACGGCGACCCGGAGTTGGCTATTGTCGGGCCATACCATCGCGTAGCCGCCCGGCAGCGCCCAAACCCTGCCGCCACCGGGTAAGAGAGCGCCCGTGGCGTCGAACGAGGCGCGCGCACCGTCGAGCGTCAGCGTCCCGTCGACGTAGAAGGCCACGCGGTCGCCCGCGACGCGCGCCGCGACGGCGGTGGTCACGGCGACATTGCGCTGGGGCAGGGGCTCGGTGCGCGTCTGGATCTCCAGATCACCATAGTAGGCGGTCACCATCGTCTCCTCACCCGCCGTCTGACAATCGTAGCGCACGCCGTCGAAGGTCCGGAGGTGTGAGTCTCCGATCGCGACGGCGGCGATCGGGGGCGGCGCCGGGAGAAGAGAAGTTGCACCGGTGCCGGCGTCGGCTCCCCCGTCGGAGCAGCCGCCCGCGCCGGCCGCTGGGGGATAGGACAAGGTGATCGCGATCGACGAGAAGAGCCCGACGATCTTCGCGCGCGCCGGCAACTGATTGTTGATGTACACATCCTCGAACTCGTGACCGCGGAAGTCGCTGTCGGATAGCGGCACGTGGACGTTCGCGGGACGCACGGTCCTGCCCAGGTTGCGCAAGGTGTTGATGATGACGTCGTCGTCAGAGGTGACGTAGCCGTTGAACGTGATCTCCGCCGGGTTCGCAACGCCGACGATCCCGAAGGAGCCAATCAGGTTCCCCTCGCTCGCCACGAGCGCTGCGTGCGCCGCCTTCGCGTACAGGTTGCCCTGCGAGTGCGCGACCACAACGATACGGTAGCCATTGGCCAGATCTTGCTCATAGGCGCTGACCTGATCGGCCACGTCCATGTCGTAGAACGTGCCGCTCTGCGAGTCGCTGTCGACGATGCCCTGTTGGATGATGCCCTTCACGGTGGCGACGAGGGCCGGACCGCCCGGCGGGAGGTTGACCGTCCCGGGGACATTCAGCCCTGGCAAGAGATAGCCGGTCATGTTGTTGAGCAGGAACCAGCCGAACCGAGGGTCCTCCGCCTGCTTCTCTTCCAGCGTCTGGATGACGTCGAGCAGCAGCGCGTCGGTGTGGTTGTACGCGACGCCGATCTCCACGACGTCGCTGACGTTTGCTTCGCCCGCCAGCCCCGGAAGATCGTCGTCGGCGATCTCCTGCGCGCGATCGTAGGAGGTGGCAACTCCGTTCCCGAAATAGACCGCGGTCCCGCGGCTGGCGCACCCGCCGCCGTCGACCTGCGCGACAGCCGGCGTCAGGCGCCCAAGGAACACGATCGCGGTCCCGACCAGAAGAACCTTGGTCCGCATCATGGCGGCACACGGGTGATCGTGGGGTCGCAGCCTTGCCCGGCGCGCAAGATCGTTCCCGAAAGCAACGTGCTTGCGTGGTTGTAGGCCCGCAGGCGCAGGCCGTTGTCGTAGAGCGCGTTCCGGACGTTCTGCAGGATCGCCTGCTTGGTCTTCAAATCCGGCAGGTAGAGGTCGTGCAAGCAATCAATCGTTCGACCGACCCGCTGGGCCTGCCCGACTGCGGCCGCCTTCGTCGTGCCCGCGCTCCCGCCAAGCACCATCATCGCAGTGCTCTCTCGCGCGAAGCTCAGAAGTGCCGCCTTCTTCCGCGCGTCCGCCTCGAGGGTGGCGATGTAAGCGTCCACGTCGTCCCGCACGCCGTTTCCGTCGCGGTCAGTCCCCGGTAACGTGGTGTCTGTCTCCGACCCGGAAAAGGGATCCCCGGAGTCCACCGCTCCGTCGATAGCCCCGCCATCACCGGCCGTCGCGCCGCCGGAACCGGCCGCGCCGCCGTCACTGGTCGTTGCGCCACCGGCACCGGTCGCGGCGCCGCCGGCACCGGTCACGCCGCCGGCGCCGGCCTCATTTCCGGCGCCGGCGCTTCCCGGGACGCCCCCCGTCCCATTGGCTCCGGCCGCGCCAATACCACCGCCTGATCCCAACTCGCCGACGTTGCGGCCCCCGCCCGACTTGCACCCTTCGGTCAGGGCAAGGAGAGCCGCGAACGCGAATGGCCAGAGCCGAGCAGACAAGCCGGTAACGTAATTCGCTCCCGTCTGCTGTCTAGAGAGCGTTGCTGATTGTGGGCGACGCAGTCGACGCTAGAAGATCATTCGCATTTTCGCGAAGACGAAGCCGAGCGCCAGCGCGCCGGCGACGACCCGGAAGGGATTCTTCGCGATGAGCCGTGCGGTCTTCTTTTTCGCGCCGGTGAGTCCCACGCGGGTCCTGGTGAGGACCATCGGCGTATGTCCCGAGCGGCGATGCCCGGCGATGGTCATCGCCGTGGTCCGCTTGGCAGCTGCCACCGCCCGCTTCACGTCAGCCTCCGGCCGCGGAACAGATGAGCGACGACGCTGACGACTGCCGCCACGATGAGCAAATGAATCGCGAACGAAGACACGTGGAAGACAGTGAATCCGAGGATCCACGCCAGTGCGAGGATGATTGCGAGCGCGACGAGCATTGAGCACCTCCGCAGGATGGTTGATGTCGAAATCCCAGTCCCAAGACGCGACTGAGAGGGTCGGGCCCTACTGGGTTCTCCTTCCCCAGCGATATCCTTCTAGCGACACCCGTGCCAAAGCCGACACGGCCACAAATCCGCCCCGTAACGTCACGCAGGTAACCGTCTGGTTACACGCGTTTGACGACGTTACCAAAGGCGGAGCCGCGGGAACAATTGCCGCGCAGATCGTCTATAAATCATGAAGGCCACGGAGGCTCCGATGAGCACGGTTCCCGTTCCCGCGCCGCGCGCCACGATCGAAGATGGCGGAAATTCGGTACGGGTCTCTGTCCCGGCGCGACGCAACGTCGTGGCGATCCTGTTCATTGTCGCCTGGTTGTGCGCCTGGTTCTTTGGCGAAAAGACCGCCGTTGTCCAGTTGCTCGCGCCCCGGACTTCCGGTGTGAATGGATTCCTCGGTTTCTGGCTGGTCGGCTGGAGCCTGGGTGGCGTGTTCGCCGCGCGCGCGGTGCTCTGGATGCTCTTTGGCCGCGAGACGATCGAGCTGCGGGACAGCGAGCTGGTGCTGCGCCGCACGACACTGGGCCTCGGGCGCACGCGATCCTACGATCTCGGTGCAATCAAGACCTTGCGCGCTGAGCCCTCGACAAGACCGATGGGGCGCAGCTCTTTCGAATTCGCGGGAGGGGTGGGCGGCGCGATTGCGTTCGACTACGGCCCCAAAACGATCCGGTGCGGCGGCGCCCTGGACGAGTCCGAGGCGCGTCAAATCGTCGATCTCTTCAAGCAGCGCAACGCCCACCTACGCAGCGCCTGATCTCGCGAACATTGGTTCGGCGCTACGGTGATTCGAACGAGAACGAGTACGTCACGTTGCCGTTCACACCACCGGCTGGGCTCGGGAATACCCAGCTCTTGAAAGCGCGCACCAGACAGCTTTGCAATCGAGCGCCGTCGCTGATGCTGCTGGTCGGCGAGACCGAAGCCACACGCCCGTTCGGATCGATCACCGCGTGGATGATCACGCGACCGTGCAGATCTGGGTGCTCCATGATCGCCCGTTCGTAACAGGTGTTGGCCTCGTCCGCGTGCGAACGCACAATGACGTTGACGGCCTTCGGATCGACGAAGCCTGGTTGCGGCGCAGCTGGTGCCCTCGGCAGCGGTGGCGTCGATGGTGCGACCGTCGGCGGGCTTGACGCCGGGGCGCGATCGGCGGCGACCGCGGGAGCCGGGGACGCAGCCCGCCCGGGCGACGGCTCGATCTTCGGTGGCGATTCGGACTTCACCGGCGCGACAGCGGGGGGAGGCTCCGGGGCTGAAGGCGGCGGCGGCGACGTAGGAACGAGGGCGCCCGCCTTCAACGCCAGGTGCTTGTGATTCTTCCCGGCGGCGTTGTGCTTGCCGGCCGCATGCTCGTTGATCGCGACCACCATTTCTTCGGGTGGCACGACCTCCGCGACCGGCGGCGGCGTCGCTTCCGGGGACGCGGCCACCGGCGGTGCCGCGGTCACCGGAGGCGGCACCACGACCTGCGCCTCGGGGTGCTTGACCGCCACCGGCGGCGGACGGACGGCCTCGGCGACGCGAGGGGACGCGATCGGATCGGGCGCGGGCACCACCTTCTGGCTCTGCACCTGCCGCATGATCACCATACCGACCAGCGCCCCCGCGACGACCAGGCCAATCAAGGCGATTCTTCGGCCCTTCGCCGGCGCCGGTGCGCTCTTGCTCGCGGCCGGTTCGGCCGGCGGCAGGCTCGCAGGAACCGCGAATGCCCTTACCGACGACGAGCTCGTGGTCGACGACCTCGTCGATGACAGCGTCGCTAACGATGGCACCGTGACCGGCTCCGCCTTGCCCGCCGGAAGCGGGATGGGCGCCGGTGTCGGCCTGCGGATCATGCGCGCTGCGCTGATCGATACCGTCTGACCAATGGAGTCTCGGTCACGCAGCAAGCTGTACGCGTGCTTTCCGATGTCCTCGGTCCACTTCCCCGCCGCGACTGTCGCCTCCCAGGCCGTGTGCAGGAACGTGGTCGGGATCTCCATCTCGGTGAAGATCTGCTCGGGCCGCTTCTGACCCTCGCCGTCCGAGATCCAGCGGCCGTTCTGAAAGGTGGGCGTGACGTCGTTGTGCTCGAGGAAGGTTTGGCCCGGATCCTCGAGCGTCGCCCAGATGACGTGGCGAAGGCCGACCTCCTTCGCCGCACGGGCCACCGTGTGAGCTGTAGCCAGCTTGGTCTCCGCGGACGCGTGCTCCGAGGAGAGCTGGATGTAAAATGCGCCGTACGCCCCGCCGAGAACCCGCGTCAGGGCGGATTCCTCTCGCGGATCGGCAACCGAGAGCTCGGCTCCGAGCCTCCTCAGCTTGCGGCTCTCCGCGGAATCGAGACTTCGTACGATCGCTCGCGGAACGAACTCACTCTTCAGATCTTCGACGATCGCGCGGGCCAGCCCAAGCCCCGCGGCACTCTCGGCTCCGATGATGGCGACGATCTTCTTGGCCGCCGGCTTCCTCTCGGGCGCAACGCCCGTCGAGCTCGGCGCCGTCGCCTCGAGCGGCTTCATGCACCCCTGCAGACCCGCGCCGGGTTCGGCGCTCGCGGCCCCCGACGACGGGGGAGAAGCGGCAACGTAAGATGTGCGGCGGGCCAAGAAAACACGACGGCGCCGGGACACTCGGCACATTTGCCGAAGAACTTTAGTTGGGGTCGTTTGGCGCCCTTCCTGCGGCCACCCCGGCGTCCACCACCGCTGTCGTGGTGGCGTGTGGGATGGCCGCCAGGCGAGCGGCCCTTGGAGATGAACGACCTTCCGCGTATACCTGCCCTCGCGACGGCGACACCCACGGCCGGAGGACCAGGCGCCATGACCAAGAGCACCAGCACCAGCGAGTCCGAAAACCCTGCGATCCCCTCCCCCCAGCCCAAGACGCATCGTCCGAGAACCAATCGCGACTGGTGGCCGAACCAGCTCGATCTCCAGGTGCTTCATCAGCACCCGACGGGCGCGAGCCCGATGGACGCCGGGTTCGAGTATGCGAAGGCGTTCCAGTCGCTCGACCTGGCGGCGCTCGAGCAGGACGTCCTCAAAGTGATGACGACGTCGCAGTCCTGGTGGCCGGCGGACTACGGACACTATGGGCCGCTCTTCATTCGTATGAGCTGGCACGCGGCCGGCACCTACCGCATCGAGGACGGGCGCGGCGGCGCCGGCGAGGGCGCGCAGCGATTCGCGCCGCTCGACAGCTGGCCGGACAACGCGAACCTCGACAAGGCGCGCCGGCTGCTCTGGCCGGTGAAGCAGAAGTACGGACAGAAGATCTCGTGGGCCGACCTGCTGGTGTTCACCGGCAACGTCGCGCTCGAGTCGATGGGCTTCAAGACGTTCGGCTTCGGCTTCGGGCGGCCGGATGTGTGGGAGCCGACGGAGATCTTCTGGGGGCCAGAGGACTCCTGGCTCGGCGACGAGCGCTACCGCGGCGACCGCGAGCTCGCCGGTGCTCTCGGGGCAGTGCAGATGGGGCTCATCTACGTGAACCCCGAGGGGCCGAACGGCACGCCCGATCCGCTGGCGTCGGCGCGCGACATCCGCGAGACGTTCCGGCGCATGGCGATGAACGACGAAGAGACCGTCGCCCTCATCGCGGGCGGACACACGTTCGGCAAGACGCACGGCGCCGGCGATCCAAAGCACGTCGGCCCGCCGCCCCAGGGTTGCCCGATGCATCAGCAGCTGCTCGGCTGGAAGAGCTCGTACGCCACCGGCAAGGGCACGGACACGATCACCAGCGGCCTCGAGGGCGCGTGGACACCCACGCCGATCAAATGGGACGGAAGCTTCTTCGAGACGCTGTTCGGCCACGAGTGGGAGCTGACCACCAGCCCGGCCGGCGCCAAGCAGTGGCGTCCAAAGGCAGGCGCCAGCGCGAACGCGGTTCCCGATGCGCAGGATCCGAACAAGCGCCATGCGCCGATGATGCTGACCACGGACCTCGCGCTGCGAATCGATCCGATCTACGAGAAGATCTCGCGGCGGTTCCAGGCCAATCCGGCGGAGCTCGCGGAGGCGTTCGCCAAAGCCTGGTACAAGCTGCTCCATCGCGACATGGGACCCCTCTCGCGCTATCTCGGTCCCTGGGTCGCATCGCCGCAGCTCTGGCAAGATCCCGTGCCGCGTCTCGATCATCCGGTCATCGGAACGGGCGAGATCGCGGCGCTGAAGAAGCAGATCCTCGACGCTGGGTTGTCGGTGTCGCAGCTCTGCTCCGTCGCGTGGCGATCGGCCTCTTCGTTTCGCGGCACCGACAAGCGCGGCGGTGCCAACGGGGCGCGCATCCGCCTCGCGCCGCAGAAGGACTGGGAGGTGAACGAACCCGCCGAGCTTCGCAAGGTGCTGCAGGCGCTCGAGAAGGTCCAGCAGGGCTTCAATGCCGCGCAGTCGGGCGGGATGAAGGTGTCCCTGGCCGACATCATCGTGCTCGCGGGCTGCGCGGCGGTCGAAAAGGCGGCGATGGACGGCGGCTTTCAGATCACCGTCCCCTTCGCGCCGGGCCGGACCGACGCCTCACAGGACCAAACCGACATGCAGTCGTTCGCGGTGCTGGAGCCGAAGGCCGACGGCTTTCGCAACTACGTTCGCGGCGACCAGCCGCTCGCGCCGGAGACGCTGCTGCTCGAGCGAGCCAACCTGCTCACGCTGACCGCGCCGGAGATGACGGTGCTCGTTGGCGGCATGCGCGCGCTCGGTGCCAACGTCGGCAACTCTCAACACGGAGTCTTCACCAAACGCCCCGGCACATTGACGGTCGACTTCTTCGTGAACCTGCTCGACAACGATACCGAGTGGGCGCCGGCGGCATCGGGCCGCGGCGTGTACGAGGGCCGCGCGCGCGGGAGCAACCAGGTGAAGTGGACCGCCACGGCCGTAGACCTCGTCTTCGGGGCGCACGCGCAGCTGCGCGCGATCGCGGAGGTCTACGCCTCCTCCGACGCGGGCGAGAAGTTCGCGCGCGACTTCGTCGCGGCCTGGGACAAGGTGATGAACCTCGACAGGTTCGATTTACCCGGCCGCGCAACGCCCGGCGGCTGACCTCCGATGCGGAGAGGAAACGCATGAACGACCGCGAGCTGTTGCTGCACGGACGTTTCGGGGCGAAACCGGGGAAACGCGACGCGCTTGCCGCCAACCTGTTGCGCGCGGCCGCGGCGATGGCAAGCCTGCCCGGATGCCGGCTCTATGTCGTGAGCACGGCAGAGGCCGATCCGGACGGCGTTTGGGTCACCGAGATCTGGGACAGCGCCGAGGACCACGCCGCCTCGTTGAAGCTGCCCGCAACGCGGGAGCTCATCGCGGAGACGATACCGCTCATAGGCGCGATGCCCGAACGGGCGGTGCAGCTCTTCGCGCTGGGAGGCAAGGGCCTCTAGCGGCTCCATCGTCTCTGTCCAGTTCGGGTTTCCAGCATCAGACCGCCACGCGCTTCCAGGCGCCGCGACGGAACAGGGCCGACGCGACGATCGCCATCGTCGAGAATCCGATCAGCACGGCGATGAACACGCCTTTCGGGCCGAGGCCCAGCGGCTTCGCAAGCAGCCACGCGACCGGCAGCTCGAGCAGCCAAAAGCAAAAGAGGTTGATGAGCGTCGGGGTGCGCGTGTCGCCCGCGCCGTTGAACGACTGGGTCACGACCATGCCGAACGCATAGAACAGGAAGCCGGCGCTGATGATCCGCAGCGGGTTCGTCCCGTAGCCGACGATCACCGGGTCGACGTTGAACACACCAACGATGACGTTGCCGAACGCGATGGCGGTGAAGTCGTGTCGCGTGCCGGCCAGCGCCTCGCGAACCAGGCCCAGGACGCCCCCGCCACGGCACGCGGTCGCGCCCATCTCGGGTGAAAGCGTCGTTGTCTCGGTCGTCATCTGATCGCCTCCTGATGGGACGACGAAGCGGCGACGGCAGAATCGACAGCGAGCCCCAAAAAACTTTGTGCCGAACCCCAGCCGGTTCGGTTCGGGTATGCTCGCGCGATGCGGAAGGCCGATCGCGACGATGAGCTTCACGCGGACCAGACCCAACCGGCGCCGCCCGCCTGCGCCATCGATCCCGATACGGAGTGCCCGGTCTGCGCCGCCCGCGGCCGCCGGGTCAAGATGCACCCGGTCAAGGCGCACTACCAGTGCCCGGGTGCCGCTACTTCGACTCGTGCTGCATGTGAGAGCCGGAACAAGGGCCCTTGTCGAACAAGGAGAAGAATGATGCGCGTCATGATGATCGTGAAGGCGACCGACAGGGCCGAAGCCGGGACGCTGCCGACCGAAGCACATCTGGCGGCGATGGGGAAATACAACCAGGACCTTCAGAAGGCAGGCGTGCTGCTCGACCTCTCGGGGCTAAGGCCCACTTCCGCCGGCGCACGAGTCAGGTTCGGGGGCGGCAAGCGGACCGTGATCGACGGACCGTTCACCGAGGCCAAGGAGCTCATCGCCGGATACTGGATCATCCAGGTGAAATCCAAGGAAGAGGCGATCGAGTGGGCCAAGCGGATCCCGGCCGAGGTATGCGGGATCGGAGAGGTGGAGCTGCGCCCCTTCTACGAGCTTGACGACTTCGTCCCCGGACCTGCCCTCGAGGCGGCCAAGGAGAGGATGAAGAAGCTGCGGGGAAACACAACCAGCAACGGGTAGCGCGCGGCGAGCCTGGAGCCATCGCCCGGTCGGCGCTTGAAACCTCCCGGGATCGATCCAGCGCCGATCCCGGCCGTCCCGCCTCACCCGCCTCTCCCCATCCGCCGCCGCTCGCCCATTCGCCGTTGCCCCGCTCCGTGAGCCGGCGTCGCGCCACCCGCCTCCGTCACCCTTCCGCCGCCTGCAACGCCTGCCGTGTCCTTCCACCAGCGATCGCCGGCTCACGCGAATCACGATCGCGACCGGCGCGGCATGATCGACAGAGGGTGATCATGCCCGCAAGGCAAATGCACGAGGTGCGCGAACTTGCACAATTGTCTGTAGGGCGCGGCGTGGACGCTGCGCGCGAGTGTCCGGTTCCGGCCGACCCTTCGAGCGTCAGGGCGTCAGGGCATGACGCGAACGGTGGCCGCCACCTGGCTGTTGGTGTGGACCACGACATTGCCGGCGGCGTCGACGGTGACCGCGAAGTGCACGAGGGGGCGCGCGGCGGGACCGCGGATCACGGCGCCGTTGCTGTCGAACTGACTGCCGTGGCAAGGACAGTTGACCTGCCGCGCTCCGGTCGCGCCCGCCGGTGCGGCCGTGCAGCCCTGATGCGTGCAGACCAGCGTTATGGCGTAGAGCCCCATGGAGTCGCGGCCCACGGCCACGGTCTTGCCGGGGATCGCGTTGAGTGTGCCGACGGCGATCCCGCTGGCGTTGCCCGCCGCCAGGTCGCCCGCACCCAAGACCGGAGGGCCGGCATCGACGCTCGCGTCCCGCGGCGGAACGCCGGCGTCAACCCTGGCGCCTCCCGTGCCGGGGCGACCGCCGGTGCCCGCACCGCCTTGCCCCGAGTTGCCGCCCATCCCGTCGCCGCCAGCCCCCGAGCCAGCGCTGCCGGTCTCGCCACCGCTGCCGGTCGTGCCGCCGGTGCCAGACGAGCCGCCGCTGCCCGTCGGCGGGTCGCCATGCGCCGCATCCTGGGCCGATAGACCGGTGTCTCCGACAATACCCACACAGGCCAGATTGATTGTCGCCCCCGCCGCGCCGACACCTACAACTTCGAGAAATACGCGCCGGTTCGTCGCCATCGCCCGTTCGCTCCAGTTGAGAGAATTGGGAGTTACAGAGCCGACAATATGAGTGTGATCGCAATTACTCCATCGAATTCGGGAGGGGACCTCCGATCGACGACGCGCCGCGGGTTTCGCCGCACCCGACCGTCCGGGTCGAGCTGCGTCCCGTCGTTCGAACCTCAAACACGCATTCCCTGGAACATCCGCAATCCCATGTTAACGACTATGGACCCCCCGCGCGGATCCCAAGAAATGAAGCACAAGCGCACGCACAATGCATCGTCGCACGCGCACGCGGAGCCCAGTGAGAAGCTGCTGCGAGAGCTGGTTCACGAAACCCTCGACCTGGTGTTCATCAAGGACAGCGAAGGGCGCTACCTCGTGGCCAACCCCGCCAGCGCGCTGGTGGCCGGGCGGCCGGTGAACGAGATCTTGGGACATACCGACGAGGAAGTGTTCCCGCCCGAACAGGCACACCAGCTGCGCGAGGTCGATCGGCGCATTCTCGCCTCCGGCCAAGGCGAGACCTACGACGAGACCTTCTTCGTCGGCGGCGAGGTGCGGCACTTCTCGACGGCCAAGATGCCGGCGCGCGACGACGACGGCGCGCCGCTGGGGATCATCGGGATCTCGCGCGACATCACCGACCGCAAGCGCGCCGAGGAGGCGCTGGCCCGACTGGCGCTGGAGAACCATGCGTTGTTGGAGCGCGCTCGCGCGGAGGAGCGCTGGCTCGGAACGATCCTCGAACGCACGCCCATGCCAATGGTGTTCGTGGAGCCGGGGACGGCGCGCCTGTTCTTCGCCAACGCCGCGGCTGACAGGATGGCGGGCGGCCTGCCCCGCCCGACCAGCGTCGCTGAGCATCAACGCTGCTTCGACATGCGCGACATCGACGGCCGTCCTCTCACCGCCGACGAGATGCCGCTGGTGCGCGCCGCGCGCGGCGAGGAGCTGAACGGCTTTCAGTTCTGCTGGACGTTCCCGAACGGCGCGGCCAGGACGCTGGTTGCGTATTCGGCGCGGCTGCCGGCGGTGTACGGGCACGCGGAGACGGTGATGCTGGCCTTCGACGACATTACCGCGCTCAAGCAGGTGCAGGGCGAGCTGGAAGAGGCGGTGCGGGTCCGGCAGGATTTTCTCTCGGTGGCCGGCCACGAGCTCAAGACGCCGCTCACGACCATCCTCCTCAACGCGCAGGCGCTGGACAGGGTGCTGGCCACACCTCCCGCGGCGCCATCACCGCTGGCGCCGTTGCAGGCCGACCAGCGTCTGGCGGAGCGCTGGCACGGGCTGCAGCGACAGATTGCGCGCCTGACCGGTCTCGTCGACCGGCTGCTGGATGTTTCGCGCATCGGCGAGGGAAAACTGAGGTTGGATCTCGAGCCGCTGGATCTCGCGGAGGCCGCGCGCGATGTCGTGAGCCGGTTCTCGGGAACCGCGGCGGCCCAGATAGCGATCGACGCGCCCGACGCCATCCCTGGTCGCTGGGATCGGCTGCGCGTCGAGCAGGTGATCACCAACCTGCTTTCCAATGCGGTCACCTACGGCGAGGGACGCCCGGTCACCATCACCGCACGCCGCGTGAAGACCCACGCGGAGATCGTCGTGCGAGACCAGGGAATCGGTATCGCGGCCGAGGCGGTGAGCCGCATCTTCGAACGGTTCGAGCGCGCGGTGTCCGGCCGCCAGTACGGCGGGCTCGGGCTGGGTCTGTGGATCGTCCGCCAGCTCGTCGAAGCGATGGGGGGCTCGATCGCCGTCGAATCCGCGGTTGGGCGCGGGTCGACTTTCACGGTGTGCCTGCCCATCGCCGTGTCCGCGACGGAACGCTAGCGCAAACGTCACGCCTTGCCGTGTGCGCGATCTACACCTAGGATTTCGCGCCATGACACGGCCGCGTACTTCGATTCCCACTCCGGCCGAACATGCGGGCGGCCTGCCCGCGTTCGAACGGTTGACCGAGCATTTTTACGGCAAGGTCCGCGCCGATCCGGTGCTCGCGCCGGTGTTCGCCGAGATGAGCGCCGACCACCCCAAGCACGTCGCGGCTTTCTTGACCCAGTGCTTTGGTGGCGGGTCCACCTACTCTCGCGACGGATCGGAGAACCAGGCGCTTCGCGAGATGGTCGGGAAACACCTCGGCCGGCACCTGAGCGAGGTGCAGCGCCGTCGGTGGGTGGCACTGCTGATGGACAGCGCCGACGAGGTCGGCTTGCCCGACGATCCGGAGTTTCGTTCGGCGTTCGCCGCCAAGATCGAGTGGGGCACGCGCATCGCGGTCATGAATTCCGGGCTCGTCGAAAACCCGGTTGGCCCAAGCGATCACATCCCGCGTTTTGGCTGGGGCAGCGTCGAAGGACCATTCGAGTCCACGGGCGGCATCTGCTCCTTCCCGGTAACGGACGAGAAGATCGTCCCCTGACATTACTGCATCATGCTACCGCTCCGCGACTACCTGCCAACCCGATCCAGAGCGGTCGTCAACTACGTCCTCATCGCCGTCAATATCCTGGTCTTCGCTCTGGAGGTGTCAGGCACCATCGCCGTGTCGGCCGCTGGAACGTCGATACCCGGAGCACTGGTGCCCGCGGAGCTGGTGGCGCATCCCTCCGTAAACCTCCCGAAGCTGATCAGCCACATGTTCCTGCACGGAAGTCTCGAGCACATCGCCGGCAACATGCTCTTCCTCTGGATCTTCGGTGACAACGTCGAGGACGCCCTCGGGCACGGCCGTTACCTGCTGCTGTACTTCGCGTGCGGGATCGCAGCGGCGCTGCTGCAGGTGGCGCTCGGCCCGCACTCGACCATCCCCATGGTCGGTGCATCCGGCGCTATTTCGGGCGTGCTCGCAGCGTATCTCTTGCTGTACCCCACCTCCCCCATCCTGGTCGTAAACCCGATCCCGCTGCTGTGGCTGTTCTGGGGCCTCTTCATGTCGCTGCCGGCGTGGTTCGTGATCATCGAGTGGTTTGCGCTCAACCTCTGGAACGTGTTGCGGCCGTCCGCGGGCCAGGGCGCCGGCGGCGTCGCGTTCGCAGCGCACGTCGGGGGCTTCGTGGCGGGATTGCTCCTCTCCCGGCTCCTCCGTACGCGGGCGCGGCTGGAATACCAGCCCTGGCGGCGTCTGCTCCCCGAGAGACGACGGCGCTGACTACAGCTCCTCGCGCTCGTGGGCGTGCCCGATGGCCGCCCTCAACTTCGGCTGAAGCTTCTTGCAGTCGAACGTCACCTTCTCCGACTGCACGGAGATGACGGCGCTCATCGGGATCACGAAGTCCCCCGCGTTCTCCACGTAGACCGTCAGATCGCGTCCGTCGTGAGCGACCGCCCGCACGGCTCCGAACTCCTCCTGGCCGTCCGACACGAAGGTCTGGAAGCCGACTCTGATCTTCTCAGTCATCCCGCAACTCCTCTCGAGGGATCCAATACCACGCTTCGCCCGGTCCCGGGTCGCGTCTGGTGCGAGCGAGCTCACGATCGAGAAGCGACGCCAGGCGCGGCGGGTTTGAAGCTCTCCGACGCATCGTCCGGGCATCCCGATGTTAGTGTTCCAGCGATGCCACTGCTGCTGGTGGGGGCCGCCGCGCTCGCGTTGGCGGTCGTCGCAACGGCGATCGCGATCGCGGGTGCGCGGCGCCGGCCACGTCGACGGCGATCTCGCAAATGGTTGTCGGCGGGCGGTCTGGTGATCGACGGCCGCGGGCGCATCGCGCTGGTGCGCCAGCGCAGCCGCCGCGGGCGCTGGCACTGGACGCTGCCCAAGGGGCGCATCGATCGCGGTGAGACCGTCGAGGCGGCCGCGCTGCGCGAGGTCTACGAGGAGAGCGGGCTGCGCGCGCGCATCGTGCGGCCGATCGTGCTGCACGAAGGGCGGCTGCACTTCACCCAGTTCTTCGAGATGGCGCTGGAGCGCGACGACGGCCAGCACGACCGGGAGACCAAGGAGATGCGCATGGTGACCTTCGCCGAAGCAGCCGGCATGCTGCGCCGGCGCCGCGACCTGCGCGTGTTACAACGGCTCGTCGAGATGAGGACCCGCGTGGTCTCGATCGCCGCCCACGACCAGGACTAAGGTAGCGACGGTGTCACCGTGAAGGCTGCCGAAGCTCCGACCGCCTTCGCGGTACCATCGGCGTCCTTCACGAACAGCAGCACCTGATACGCCGTTCCGGGCGTCAGCTCGGAGGCGTAGGCTTCGGCCTCGCCGCAGGGGTCGGGCTCTCCCCCGGCCGGACGCCGCGTTCGACGGCAGCACCGGAACGTCTCCCGCATGGTTGAAAGCGGAATAGCACAGCACGCTCGCTGCGCCGCGCACCACCCGCCAGCCCGGAACTGAGCTCTGAGCGGTCCAATCATCGGTACAGCGATGCGCCTCCGCGTCGCCGTTGATCAGGAGATTCTTCGAGGTGATCGGGCTTCCCGCCGCCGGCAGCGCCGGTGCGACCAAGAGGCCGGCAGTCAGTGCGATCGCGTTCTTCACGATGGGGGCTGTTGCAACCATCAGGCCGACGCGAGGCGGCCGAGATCGCGTCCTTTTGCCCGATGGCCGTGAACGCTTTCCGGACACGGCCTCCGAATTCCGAAGGACGCCGTTGCGGTTGCTTTTTGATGGCTGGGGCATCAGGTTTTCATTCCATGGACACCAGCGGACTTCGAAGAACCCTGATTGGCGCGGCGTGTCTTCTCGCGTCGACCTCGCTCGTGGCGTGCAAGCGCGCGTCGGGCGACCCGTCGCACGGCTCGACGGGGCGCGCAGACAATACCGTCGGCGACGATGTGAAAGGCGTGGGCAAGGCGACCGAGAGGACAGCGAAAGACATCGGCCAGAACCTGGAGGACGCGACGAACAAGGCTGGCAACAGCGCGCAGGACGGCTGGATCACGACCAAGGTCAAGACCGAGCTGACCGGCGCGGGCCTCGACCCGCTCCACCTTCACGTCGATACGGACGACAAAGTCGTGACGCTCTCCGGAACGGTCGACTCGGCGGCGGATGCGCACAAGGCGGTGAGCGCGGCCAAGGCGGTGACCGGCGTGCGCGCGGTCCAGGACCACATCTTCGTGAAGCCGGGCCAGCGCTAGAAGTCGAGCCTTCCGCCCGTCACTTCTTGTGCTGCAGGATCCGCTCGATCTCGTCCATGGTGGCGTTCATCTCGGCGATGGCGGAGTCGAACGGCGCCGACGTGGTCATGTCGACGCCCGCTTCCTTCAGCAGATCGATGGCGTACTTCGAGCTGCCCGCCGCGAGCATCTTCAAGTAGGCGTCGCGCCGCGCGGTCTTGCCGGCCTTCGCCTCTTCGCGTACGGCGCGCGCGAGCGACGTCGAGGCGACCATGCTGGTGGCGTACTGGTAGACATAGAAGTCGTAGTAAAAGTGGGGCACGTAGGCCCACTCGGTCGCGAGCACCTCGTCGACCTGGCAGATCTTTTGCGCGTGGCCGTAGTAGACGCGCGTGAGGTCGAGATAGCGCTTCGAGAGATTCTCACCGGTCAGCGGCTCGCCGCGCTCGGCCTGCTCGTGAAACCCGAGCTCGAACTCGGCGAACTGGGTCTGGCGGAACAACGTCGTGCGCAGCCCGTCGAGCAGCGTCCCCAGCAGGAACAGGCGGGTCGCATCGTCCTTCGCGTGATCGAGCATGTAGTGAATCAGTAGATTTTCATTGAAGGTCGAGGCGACCTCGGCGACGAAGATCGGGTAGTCGGCGGTCGCGTACGGTTGCGCGCCGTGCGACAGGAACGTGTGCATCGAGTGCCCCGACTCATGCGCCAGGGTGGTTAGATCTTCGTAGCGGCCGTTGAAGTTGAGCAGCTGAAACGGGTGCACGCCGTAGACACCGGTCGAATACGCGCCCGAGCGCTTGCCGGTCGACGGCAGGTAGTCGGTCCAGCGACTTTCGAATCCTTTCCCCAGCGCCTCCGTGTATGCCGCGCCCAGCGGCGCCAGCGCCTCGAGCGTGATCGCGCGCGCCTCGTCGGGGCCGAAGCGCATGTCGACGCTCGCGACCAGCGGCACGTACAGGTCCTGGTAGCGGAGCTCTCCGAGCCCCAGCATGCGCTTGCGCAGCGCCAGATAGCGGTGCAACGTCGGCAGGCTTCGGTGAACGTCGGCGAGCAACTGCTTGTAGACGGCGACCGGGATGTTGTCCGAGAACAGCGCCGCCTCGAGCGCCGTGCCGAAGTGGCGGATGCGCATCTCGAACAGGTGCGCCTTCACCGCGGACGCCAGCGTCGCGCCCATGGTGCGCTCGTACGTCTTGAGCGCGCCGAAGAACGCGGCGAACACTCTGTCGCGGTCGGCGCGGTCGCGGTCCTGGCGGTGCAGCGTGAACGCCGCCGGGTCCAGGCGCACCGACTCGCCGGTCGACAGCTTGATGGTCGGGTATGGCAGGTCGGCGTTGGACAGGATGCCGTGGACCTCGCCTCCGGCGCGCTCCATCTCGCCCGCCTCGGCGGCGATCTTCTCCTCGGCCGCCGTCAGCGTGTGCGCCTTGCGCCGTAGCGTTTCCTCGAGATAGACGCGGTAGGGACCAAGCTTGGGCTCCTCGGCGAAGAGCTTGTGCACGCGCGCAGGGTCCATCGTCAGGATCTCCGGCCGGACCCACGAGGTGGCCGCGCTGAACGCCGTCGCGAGCTCCTCCGCGCTCTGCTTCATCTCGCGCGGCCGTGCCTCGCGCACGTCCTCGTCGGAGCGGCTGTTGGCGTAGACCATGAGGCGCGACAGGTCACGGTCCAGATCGAACATGAGCTGCAACCCCGCCAGCAGGTCCTTGGCCGACTTGCCGAGATGGCCCCGATGCTTGGCGAGCTCGGGCAGCCGCTTCTGGATCGCCTCCTTGGCCGCGGTCCACGCCGCCTCCGACGGATAGAGATCCGCCAGGTTCCACTTGTACTTGTCCGGAATATCCGCGCGCTGCGCGGCCGCTATCGCTGCTGTCGTCATGCCGATGACTCCCAGAAACACCAGTATCGCTCGTCGACGGGCCATCTGTCCGACCGAAACTAGCGGGAGACGGCCGGGCGATCAATCCGGTGAGAGTGTCACCCCCGAGCGGACTCCAATGCATGACAGGAGGACAACTGACGATGATGCAGTCGAGGTTCCGTCTATATGCGCTCGGTCCCGCCATGGGCTTTGCTCTTCTTCCCGCTCTTCTTCCGGCTCTTCTTGCCGCTCTTCTTGCCGCTCTTCTTGGAAGCTCATGCGGGGACTCTTCGCCCCGGGTCGGACAAGTCGTCGAATCGGCCTTGACCGCCGACCAGCGCCTGGCGGCGTGCGACAAGGATCCCCGCGTGATCGCGAAGCTGGTCAGTCGCGACATCTGCGCCGGCGCCGACATCTTTTTCCGCGAGACGTTCAACGGCAATGGACGTACCTGCGGCACCTGCCACCCCGCCCAGAACAACTTCACCATCGACGCGGCGTTCATCTCGACGCTCCCCCCCAGCGATCCGCTCTTCGTCTTCGAGCAGGATCCGACGAATCTCGGGACGCTCGAGACTCCGTTCCTGCGCGGCAACGGCGGCGTGCTGGAGAACGTCGACGGCTTCGAAGATCTGACCAACAAGTTCGTGGTCCGCAGTGTCCCGCACCTGTTGTCGATGGCGACGAGCATCGCGCCCGATACCGGCGACCTGACCACCAATCCGCCGGTGCAGCGCACCGGGTGGGGCGGCGACGGCGCGCCGGGCGATGGTTCGCTGCGCAGCTTCCTCACCGGCGCCGTGATTCAGCACTACCCGAAGACGCTGGCCCGCCAAGCGGGAGTCGATTTTCGGCTTCCGACGTCGCAAGAGCTCGACCTGACGCTGGCCTTCCAGATGAACCTGGGCCGCCTGAACGAGCTCAATATTCAGCAGGTCAACATGTTCGACGCCAGCGCCAACGAAGGCCGGCTGGCTTTCATCGATCCGGCGCGCGGGCGATGCAACGAATGTCATGCGAACGCCGGCGCGAATTCGCTGCCCAGCGGTAACAACCGGAACTTCGATACGCGCACCCGGATGGTCAACACATTTGGCTCCGTCCCTGCCGTGTTCGACGGTGGCTTTGGCGGCAAGGGTTTGACCCAACCCAACTTCGACGCCGTCGGCGCCGGCTTCCTGAACTCGTTCGGAAACGGGACGTTCAACACGCCGCCCCTCATCGAGTCGGTCGACACCATGCCGTCGTTCCACACCAACACGTTCACCAACATCGAGGGCGTCGCCGGCTTTTACCGCAACTTCCCGTTCTCGGGCTCGCCGGCCGACATCGATCTCACGGCGAAGTTCGGGACGCCGACCAGCTTCAGCAACGACGACGCGAACCTGATTGCGCGGTTCCTGCGCGGCCTCAACGTCGCGTTCAACCTGGACATGGCCAAGCAGCGACTGGTTGCCGCGCAGACCCTGCTGAACAAATTCCACGATTCGGGGCTCGCCATTCAGATCGGGCTCGTCAACCTGGCGACCGCCGAGATCGACGACGCGCTGCAAGTCCTGACCGATCAGGCGACGCCGCAGCCCTTCTATCCGGTTTCCGTCGATCGCCTGAACACGGCCAAGTCCGAGATCGCCGCCGTGCTGGCCGCTCCCACGTTCGTCCAGCGCCAGGGACCTCTGTCGAACGCGATTTCCCGTGTGCAAAACGCGCGCGACCAGATCGGCGCCAACATCACCTTCCGGCTCGGCACCGCGAACTTGATGTTCTGACCTGTTCTCGTTCGAGATCGGGCGCCCGCGCCAGTGCTCTTGGTGGCGCGGGCCCCGAGGATCCGTAGAGGCGGTCCGCGTCCATCGCTCCGACGCCGTAGGAGTCATTCCTTACTTGCGTCGAAGCGATTGGGCCGCAGCCTCAAACTGGGGGTGGGGGAAATGGGTGACGGAGCGTTCTTCCGAGTTGGGGAGGCGTTGACCGGACCGACTTCCGTCGAGGCGCGGGACGCCGGCGAATCGATGCGAATCGAGCCGGCGCTGCAAAGGGCGCTGCGCGAAGGTCGGCCGCCAGCGGTGGTCGCAGCCGGACTGTCGCTCGTGCGACCGCTGGGATGGGCGGATATCCCCGTGGTGTCGGTGACTACAGACCCGAAGGGGTCGGTGTTGCGTTCGCGCTACGTCGACGGTCATTGCTTGGTGCCCGGATACTTGCCGCAACACGACGCCATCACGGTGAGCACACTGCTTCGCCTCGGCGAGCGGCTCACCGACAGGCTCGGCGAACGGGTGCCGTTTTTTTATGGGCAGGACAGCCAGCTCGAGATGCTGTATCGCCACCGATCGCAGCTCGAGCAGCACTATCTGTTCACGTTGAACACCGATCCACTGGCCTGGTCGATGCACGACAAGGGCCTCTTCTTTCCGCTTTGTGTGAGCGCCGGCATTCGCGTGCCGTGCACCGTGGTGGCGTCCCCAGGGGACGACATCGCGCGGGCGCTCCACGAACTGCGACCGCCGCTGGTCGTCAAACCCCGCACCAAGTCCGACTGGAAGACGATCCAGCGTGCGCTTCTCGAAAGCCAGGGCAAGGCGCGCGTCTTCGCCAGCGCGGCAGAGCTGCTCGCCCATCCGCGTTTTCAGGCGCTCGCGGAGCTCGTTGTGGTGCAGGAGATGATCGAGGGTCCGGTGACTGCGCTCTACTCGTTCCATGGCTTCGCCACGCCGGAGGGACGCCTGCTGGCCTCGTTCTGTGGCCGCAAGCTGCGCACCTATCCTTCCGTCGCCGGCGAGAGCGCGTTCATCGAGCTGGTCCATGACGGCGACCTCGAAGCGATCGGGCGGGCCATCGTCCAGAAGCTCGGCATCCGCGGCCCGTTCAAGATCGACCTCATTCGCGATGCGCGCAGCGGCGAGCTTTATACGTTGGAGGTCAATGCCCGCTTCAACCTGTGGCACCTGCTGGGCGCGGCCAACGGCGTCAACCTGCCGTTGCTGGCCTACGAGTATCTGTGTTGCGGGCGGGTGCCGACCGAGCCGACCCGGTACGACGTGCGAGCGCGCTGGCTGGACTTCTATCGCGACCTGAAGCGCCAACAGGAGGACACCGGCCTATCCGGTCCGCGCTGGCTGGCGTCCCTGCTGTTCGGGAACACGGTGCACGACATGTTCGCCTGGAGCGATCCCATGCCGTTCATTGCCTGGATGGAGAAGATGGTGCGGGCCCGGGCGGCGAGGATGGCGTGAGCATCTACGGCATCATCTCCGACGTCCACGGCAACCTTCAGGCACTCAGGGCGGTGCTGGGCGAGCTCGACCGCGCGGGCGTCGACAAGGTGCTCTGTCTCGGCGATCTCGTCGGGTACAACGGCGATTCCGACGAATGTGTCGAGCTCATTCGGGCGCGCGGCATCGAGGCCATCGCCGGAAACCACGATCTCATCGCCTTGGGGCAGCTCGGGTTCGACCGTTGCTCCGCGAAGCCATCGTTCGCCCTGCGCCGGACGCGCAAACAGCTCGACGAACGTAGCAGGCGATTCCTCGCGCAGTTACCGGCGACGCGGACCTACGAGGCGACTGTCGCGCTCATCCATGGAGGCGTCGACGACGTCTGCGAGTACCTGGTGAGCCCGCAGCAGATCGCCGCCAATGCGGCCCGCCTGCGCGAGCGGCTGCCCGACGTGCGGCTCTGCTTCTTCGGCCACACCCACACACCGAAGCTCTTCGAAGTCCAGGGCGGGCGGGTCATGGCGCGCCTCCCGGCGGCTCCGATCGAGCTCGAGGCCCGCGATCGCCTCTATTTCATCAACCCGGGATCGGTGGACGCCGCGCGCCGGCCCATCAAGCTGGCCGAGTACCTCGTGTTCGATTCTGCGCGCTGGATGGTTTCCTTCTGCCGGGTCGGCTACGACCACGAGACTTCGGAGCGCCTCGCGCGCGCAAAGGGTCTTCGTATGGGCCGCGCCGATGTGGTGCTCCATCGCGTCCGCCGCTGGCTTAGCGTAACCTGACGCCTCGGAGGTCAGGGAATGAAACTCTGGATCGTCGTCGCGGTCGCGGCGCTTCCCCTTTTCAATGGATGCTCGAGTAGTTCGCCCGCCAACTCTGGCGCGGGCGGAGCGTTCGGAATGGGCGGAAAGCCTGGCACCGGCGGGGCTGCTGATGCCGGCGCCGACAAGAACGACGGCGGCGACGGAGCAATGGCGAAGACCGACGGAAACGTCACCGCCGACGCGGCGGTCGACGCTCCCGCTGCGACGTTGACTCAAATCTGGTCGACGATCCTGTCCGACCTCACGAACTCCGACACGTCACCCTCGTGCATAGGTTGCCACGACGGAACCCCAGGCATCCCCGACTACACCTCAGTGGCGAAGACTTACGCAACGTGGGTCGGCGTGGCGTCGACCAGCTGCTCGGGTATCCGCGTCACCCCGGGAAATGCGGAGACGAGCGTCCTCGTCAACAAGCTGCGCGCGAAACCGAACCTCGGGCTGGGAGTGACGGTGTGCGGCGGCATGCCGATGCCGATCGGGGACACCCGGAGCATCACACTCGAAGAGCTGCACATGATCGAAAGCTGGATCAACGCCGGCGCGCTGAACAACTAGAATCCCGCGCCGGGCGGGTCCGACCCGACCGCGATGGCCCCGCGGGCGCCGTAGGCCGCGCGGCGGGCGTCGCGCTAGAGCGCGCCGCGGATCGTGGCGGCGTCGCCGATCAGCGACAGCACAGTGCCTTCGCTGCAGGCGGCGAACACCCGGTGAACGTCGGCCGGCGTGATCCGCGCGACCTCGTCGACGTCGCCGGTGACCGCGTCGATCGGCAGGGTCAGCGTCATGGTCTGCAGGATCGCCAGCGGGGCCATCCAGCGTCGGGTCATCGCGCGGATGATCCCGCGAGGAGGCGCCGTGAGTCCAGTGCTTCCGTGAACGTACGACGCTACGGATTGAAGTACGGGTCCTTGGCCAGGGAGATGAACGCTGTGGCGGCGGAAGGCGACGAGTCGACGCGCCAGTCCGTCTCCTTGTTCATCTGGAACCAGACCAGACCCTTCACTGCCGGGAACATCGTCTTCATGGCGGGCAGGATGCCGGCGATCCATGCCGCCTTGTCTCCGCCCTGCTCGGCGCTCGCCGTCTCGGCAATCATGATCGGTTTCCCCTTGGCGGCGAGGCTCGCGTAGATGCTGCCCGCAATCGCCGGGAATGTCTGCCAGGTCGATGTCGTCTGGACGGTTCCCCAGTTGTAGCCGTCGAATCCCACCCAGTCGACGTACGCATCCCCGGGGTAGTAGTTCTGCCACTGGTTCCAGCTGTCGCCGGGCACGCTGGCGACGTTCGGACAGAAGACCCAGAGCGCGTTCGTGGCTCCGGCCGCGACGAAGAGGTCGTGAATGTGACGGTAGGCGGAGATGAAGGTCGTGGTCGCAGCAAGGTTGGCGCCGTTGTTGGCGCCTCCCCACGGGTACCAGTTGCCGTTCATCTCGTGTCCCCAGCGCAGAAAGAACTTTTCTCCGAACGTCTTCACGGCTTGTGCGCGCGCCGTGAGCATCGAATCGTAAGTGCCGCCGATGATGTTGGTCAGCGGCGCGCCGACGCTGCCGTCCCACGCTTCCCAGGTGACGAGAGGTATGCGCCCGCCCGCGGCCAGGCTCGTGAGCATCGGCGTCCAGTCTTGTGACCATCCGACGAAGTTGTGGTTGATCGCGATCGAGCGGCCGAGCTCGGCTTCGAAGCCGGCGAGCGTTCCCGTCCCGACGAACGCGCCCAGGAGGGCGCCCTGGGCAGGAACCAGCAACGCGCCGTTCGCGACGGCGCCGCTGCCACCCGCACCGCTGCCGGCGCCGCCCATGCCAGCGCCGATGCCACCACTCCCGGTCTTGCCACCCGAGCCGCTTTGACCGGCCGCGCCCGACGCGCCGCCGGCGCTCGAGCCTCCACGGCCGCCGGTCGCGTTCTCAGCGCCGCCGGTCCCCGGCGATCCACCCTGCGCCGTCGAGCCGCCAGCACCGAGACCGCCAACGCCCTGGCCGCCGGCGCCGCCATTGACGGTGCTCGCGGAGGCACAGCCACAAAGTGCAGCAGCGACCGCGAGCGTTGCGAGCCGGCCCGTTCGATCCGTTGTCGTCGTCATTTGTAAAAGCCCACGTTCGAGACCGTGAAATCGGCGGAGCAGGCGCCGCTCGCGGGCGGAGCGAGTTGCCACTGGACGGTGACGAGCGTCGCCGGATCCAGAGGACCGACGGGTACACCGCCGGAGAGTGTGGCAAACGGCACCTTCACGGTGGTCGTCCCAGGCGTGACCGGTGCTGCCGGGCCGTAGCAGGCGCTGGCTGCCGGCGAGCACAGGCCACGCCCCGGGTTGACCGTGGCGTCGAGGTCGGCGCTGGACGCGGAGCCGAGGGCCAGCGCGCATCCGCCGAGATTGCCCGCGAAATCGAACTGGACGCCGGTGTACGAGGACGCGTCGAGGCAGGTGGTTCCGACGAAGTAGAGACCGACGCCCGCGTAGCTTCCGCCTCCTCCGTCGACGGGGGTGAAGCTGTCGACAATCTCGATCCCGCTGCCGTCGGCCGTGGCGGTGGCGACCGGTGTTGGCTGGCCAGGCGCGGCGTAGACGTAGGAGCCCCATTGATTCGTGGTCGGGCCGAACGTGAGCGTGGTGCCGGTCGCCTGGCCCTGCGTGGTGATAGTCGCGGTCGGTGGTGAGATGCTCGGGCAGGTCGGAGCCGCGTCGGCTCCGCTTCCTCCCGCGCCCCCTGCGCCTCCGTCGGAGACCGTCCGGACCCCGGGCGGCAGCGGCTGGGGCCCCGCGCCGGCCCCATTCTGCGCGGCTCCGTACACCGACGCCGAAGGCTTCATCGCAGCTTTGTCGGGGATCTCGATCGCCGCCATCGAGAGCGCAGGTAACTCGAAAATCCCGGCCGGCGGCGCGCTCGCGAGACCCGTGATCTGGAAGGACAGCGGCGCGCTCGAGCTGTTCCAGTTGATCGCAATGACCTCGGTGGCGTTGCCGGCGGCATTGCGCGACGCGTACGCGCGCACGTTCGCGGGCGTCGAGGTCACGTCGACCAGCGTGGGCCCGTAGTGACCGGCGAAGAGCGCGTACGCGTAATACTCCGGGCGCGGTGTGTGCGCCGGCGGCAGCCCGATCAGCCCCAGCGAGTACTGGTCGGGATCGCTGATGTCCCACTCCGCGAGCGTCCAGAGGCCGACGTCCAGCGAAGTCCCGAGAATGTCGGCCATCCAGAGCCCCGACGCCACGGTACCCGGTGACGCGCCGATCACTGTGGTCGTCGCGTTGTAGGCAATGTTCGTCTCGGTGATGGCAAGCGGTTTGTTCCCGTTGCCGGTGGCTTGCAGGATGTTCCGCACCGACGCGATCACCGCGCGGAACGCCGCCGCGTCGCCGATGGCATTCGGTAGCGTCGCCATGTCCGACGAGAATGGATAGCGGTGAACCGCCACGATGTCGAAAAGGCCGCCACACGTGCTCAGGATCGGCGTCAACCAGTCGGCGAACGATTGATACTGGTAGGCGAGGTCGGGGCCCACGATCCGGATCGTGGGATCGGCGCTCTTCATGGCGGCCGTGAAAGCGGTCGCGTCCGCGCAGAAGGCCATCGGGGTGTACCCGGCCCGCGCCGGCTTGGTCGCGTCCGACGGCAACCCGGCCGTCGGGTACAGATCCGGCTCATTGCCGATCGAGAAGTATTTGATGTGGTAGCCCTTGGTCACGTTCGCGTAAGTCACCATTGCCGCGGCGGCCGCGGGTGTGCCCGGCTTCCCGGTCGTGTCCGCGAGCAGCGGCACTTGCAAGATCGGCTCGGCGCCGATGGCGCGCGCGTAAGCAACCATCGCGTCGACCTGGACATCATCGAACGGATCAGGCGTGTTGGCATCGTTGTTGTAGCCGCCGACGCGCATGTACGTCGGCGCCAGCGCCGCGACCAGCGTCTCCGTCCCCGCCACCGAATTGCGGTACGCGGCGGGCCACGTCCAGTAGTTGACGGACCAGGTGCCGTTTCGGGGCCGCGGCGTCGCGACGGAGATCACGACCGGCGACGCGGCGGCGGTGGCGTCGGCGTTGTTCTGCTGGTGGCTTCCACAGGCTCCTCCGCAAACGAGGAGGAGAGCGACGCTCAGGCTCGCTGGCGTATGAAATCGCTGATGCATACCTGTAAGAGTCTGAGCGAGCCGTCCGAGGTGCGACGACGTACGGCTGGTCGCTACAATTCCAACAAAACGCGAAGTCGGCCTTCGATGCCCGGGCACCCTGAATCAGCTAGTATCCCGGCTGCGCGGACGACGACCATGACGACTGCAAGCATACCGGGCGACGCCACCCGTCGACCATCGAAGGTGCTGAACACGTGCCTCTGGATCGTACAGGGCTTGCTCGCGCTCACGTTTGCCGGCACGGGCGTCTGGAAGCTGACGACACCGATCCCGGAGCTCGCAGCGAAGATGCCGTGGATGGGGCAGGAGTCGCCGGTCCTCCTGTACGCCACCGCCGTCTTCGATCTCCTCGGTGGGCTCGGAATCATCTTGCCCTCGCTCACGCGCATCAAGCCCTGGCTCGTCGTGCTGGCGGCGCTCGGATGCGTCGCGCTGATGACGGCCGCGATCGTGTTCCACTTCTCTCGGGGGGAGGGATTGAACACACCGTTCAACTTCTTGATGATCGCGCTGTCGCTCTTCGTCGCCTGGGGCCGCCACGCGAAGGCGCGGATCCCACCGCGTCAGTCCTAGGCGGAGTCGCAACGACGCGCGACTCCGAGCCTTGATTTTTTCGGAACCCGCGGCGAGCGGCGCTGTCCCTCCGTTGCCGGAGGTGATTGCGCATGTCCGTTTCGATCGAAGGAGGAGGTCACAAGAGCCGCCGCAAGGAAGTGAACGCGGAGCTGGTGCTGGTGCCGTACATCGACCTGCTGACGTGCATGGTTGCATTCCTGCTGATCACGGCGGTCTGGACACAGCTCGCACGTCTCGAGGTACGGCAAAAAGGGCAAGGCGAGACCAGCACCGGCGATTCTCCCGAGACCAAGATCGCGGTGCTGGTACACCAGGACGGCTTCTCGGTCATGGTGAATCAGGACCAGCGTCCCCTCCCCCGCAAGGACGGCGAGCTCGATTACGCTGCATTGACCGAGGAGCTCAAGCGTCTCAAGAAGTCATTCCCCGACAAGCTCGACGTCCAGGTCCTGTCCGCCGACGCGATCAAGTTCGACTCCCTGATCAAGACCATGGACGCGGCGATGGCGTCCGGGTTCCCGGACATCTCACTCCTCGACGCGGCTGGCGGCGCGTCGTGATCCACACTTCGGTCGTTCTCACATCGAGCGCTCAGCGCGGCGAGCGCCTTCTTTGAAGATTTGGAATCAATTCTTGGCCAACGGTATGCACGAAATGCCTCGACTGGATGGTTGACCTGCTGAGGTCGAACAAGCGGAGGAAGAGCCAATGAAAGAGGCAACTGTCCCTGATTCACGAGCCGTGAAACGTGCGCCCGGCGGGGCGCGAGGCGCAGAATTTTCGCGCCACCGGTGAGACCGGAGGCGAGAACATGCGAATCGGGACGAGAGTGGAAGTCGTCCCACGACGCGCTCGGCAAGGGCACAGCTGTTGCTGTTGTCTCCAGATATGCCGGTCAGTCCACCAGGCGTCATCGAGGAACCCGCCGGCGTCGAGCGGGACGGAGGAGATACGCTCCCCTCGATGGCCGGGCCGGCGCCGGTCTGGATCCGGGGTCCGCGCGGATACTCGATCCCGATCCGACGCTTCGGGGCAGATGGCCCGGGGCGCCCCGTGGTGATGCTGCACGGGCTAGAAAGCCATTCGGGGTGGTTCGTCCGGTCCGCCGGGCACATCGCGACCCTCGGGTTGCCGGTCCATGCGTTCGACCGGGTTGGATCGGGCGTCAGCAAAGCCAGCGGCGACCGGTGGTTCCGGCTCGACGATCTCTTTGCCGAGGTCGACGCGGTCGCCGATGCGGCCCTGGTCGGCGGGCGGCACGGTTCGATCCACTTGTTCGGCCACTGCTTCGGCGCGCTGGTCGCGATGCTGTATGCGGCGCTGCATCGGCCGGCGCGCGTCGCGAGCCTGACGCTGGCCACGCCGGCGCTCTACACGCGCACTGACCTCGCCACCTCGGCCAAGCTGCGGGTCCTCTGGAGCGTGATCTGGGGCGGCGCCGATCGGATCGCGATCCCGTTGTCGCCCGAGGAGTTCAGCGAGCGCGCGCCATTCGTGCAACTCGTACGCAACGACCCATTGGTCCTACGAGAAGCGCCCGCCCGGCTCTTCTACGAGATCCGCCGCGCGCGCCGGCGGCTGCGCGAGGCAGCCGGCGCATTGCGCGTCCCGCTGCTGGTCGCGATGGCGGGAGAGGATCCGATCTGCGACAACCCGCGCAACCGCCAACTGCTCGAACGCGTCACGACGGAGAAGGAGATCCGCGAGTACCCCGGCGCACGCCACATCCTCGAATTCAGCCAGGCACGCGACGCGTTTCTTCACGACCTCGCCGCCTGGTACCAGCGCCGGGAGCCGGGCTGATGGAGCGAATCGCCGGCATCGATCTCTTCTCGCTCGATCTCCCTTTGCGCCGGGCTTTCCGCCATGCCGCCGCGGAGCGGGTACGCTCCGAGAGCCTGTTCGTCCGCGTCGTCACCGACGCTGGCCACGTCGGCTACGGCGAGACGCTGCCGCGGCAGTACGTAACGGGCGAGAACAGAGACGCGGCGTTCGAGCTGCTCGAGCGGCAGATCCTCCCCCGCCTGGCCGGCATGAGCTTCGCGTCGTTCGACGACGTGCGGAGGTTTCTCGTCCGTTGTGACGGCAAAGCGCCGGAAGCGTGGGTCGATCCGCGAACCGCACAAACCGCCGCGTGGTGCGCCGTCGACCTCGCTCTGCTCGACGTCTTCGGCCGCGCTTTTGGAACCACCCTCGGTCGAGGCTTACCGGGCGACATCCGCGACCAGGCATTTGGATCCTGGCCGGACCAGCTCGCCTATACGGTTGTCCTCTCGGACGACCCCGGACGGCGCCTGATGACGCTGCTCAAAGCGCGCGTTTACGGCATCCGTGACGTGAAGCTCAAGGTCCACGGACCATCGCCGGCGGGGGTCCGTCTCGCGCGCCGGGTGCTCGGCCCCCGCGCGCGGCTCCGCGTCGACAGCAACATGGCCTGGAGCTATGACGAGGCGCGACGGGCGCTGCCGCTCCTCCGCCGCTACGACGTGGAGGCGTTCGAGCAGCCACTGCCCGCCCAGGACGTGGACGGTATGGCGCGCCTGACTGCCGAGGGGTTCGCGGTGATCGCCGACGAAGGGTTCGATGACGCCGAGTCGCTCGAGCGCTTGATCGCCGCGCGCGCGTGCCGCGGCGTCAACGTTCGCATCGCCAAGTGCGGCGGCCTCGTCGCCGCGCTGGCGCGCTGCCGGCGCGCCCTCGATGCCGGGCTGACCTTGCAGATCGGCTGTCAGGTGGGCGAGACCTCGCAGCTGTCGGCTGCGCAGCTGGCGCTGGTGCGTACCCTCGGTCGAGGCGTGTCGTACGTCGAAGGTTGCTACGGCGAGCGGCTGCTCGAGATCGACCCGGTGCGACCGCTGTTGCAATTCGGCCGCGGCGGCCGGCCGCCCGAGCCTCCGCCAGGCCCTGGATTCGGCACCGAGATCGACCTGCGCGCCGTCGCCGAACACGGCGGCCGCCGGATCTCGGTCGGCACGTCGACCATCGACGCTTCGAAGGAGTTGCCATGACGACCAGCGCAAGACTGATCTTCGACGTGATCGGACCGCCCACGCTGGCGCGGTTCAACGGCCGCTGCCAGCACCCGATGGCCGAACAGGAGAAGCTCCTGCGTGCCCTGTTGCGCGAGAACGCCGACACCGAGTTCGGCCGGCGCCACGGCTTCGCCTCCATCGAAACGTTCAGCCGATTTCAAAAACAGGTCCCGATCACCGAGTACGACGACATCGCGCCCTACGTCGAGGCGTCGCGCCACGGCCAGCCGGCACAGCTCACGCGGGCGCGGCCCGTATTCTATGGGATGACCAGCGGAACGACGGGACCCGCGAAATACATTCCGGTCACGGAGGCGAGCCGCCACGCGAAGTCGCGGTTGATGCGCTTGTGGCTGTCAGGGGTGCTGAGGGATCATCCGGCGGTCGCCGACGGAGTGATCCTGCAGCCGGCCAGCCCCGAGGTGGAAGAGTACGCCCCTGATGGCACGCCCTGCGGCGCCGAGGCCGGGCACGCCTACCGCAACATGCCGGCGGCCATACGCGGGATGTACCCCGTGCCCTACGAGGTCTGCGAGATCCCCGACTACCGCGCGCGCTACTACGCCATGCTGCGCGTGGCGGTCATGCACGAGGTCAAGGTCATCGGCACTCCCAATCCGAGCACGATCCTGCTCATCGCGCGCGAGCTCGAGGCGATGACCGAGCCGCTCGTGCGCGACGTCCGCGACGGAACGCTCGACGCTTCGGTGCGGATCCCGCCAGAGATCCGGCGGGCGCTCGAACGCCATATCCACCCGGATCCGGGTCGCGCTGCGTTCCTCGAGCGGGCCGCGACGGCCGGCGGCGGGCGGCTCATACCCCGACACGTCTGGCCGGACATGTCGATGCTGGCCTGCTGGAGAGGCGGGAGCGTCCGCCAATATCTCGATCAGCTCGCCCCGCACTATCCCGATGGTCTGGCGATGCGCGACCTCGGCTGGCTGGCGAGCGAATGCCGGGGCTCCGTCCCGCTCTCCGACGAGGATGACAGCGGCCCACTCGCGATCGCCACCAACGTCTACGAGTTCTTCCCGGCGGACGTCGATCGCAAGCCGCAGCCGACCGATCTGCTGGCCGTCGACCAGCTCGAGGTGGGCGGGCAATACCTGGTCTACGTCACGACCGCCGGCGGCCTCTGCCGGTACGCGATGCACGACATCCTGGCGGTGACCGGCTACCACGGGCGAACGCCCGCAGTCCGCTTCGTGCAGAAGGAGAAGGGTATCGTCAGCTTCACCGGTGAGAAGCTGACCGAGGTCCAGGTCCTGGCCGCCATCGACGAGACGCTCGACCAGCGACGAACCGATCGCAACTTCATCGCCGCCGTCGGCCAACCGCCCACCGCCGATGCCGATCCCTACTACCTCTTCCTCGTCGAGTACGAAACGCCGCCGAGCGACGAGGCCGCGTTCTCTGCCGCGCGGGCTCTCGACAAGGCGCTCTGTCGCCACAACATCGAGTACGCGAGCAAGCGGAAGTCGGGACGGCTGGCGCCGCCCGTGCTGCGGGTGCTCGAGCCGGGCCAGTTCGACGCTTATCAGCGCGGCGCCCTGGAGGCAGGCGCGCATGACGGCCAATTCAAGATCCTGCGCCTGACCGCGGACCACACCTTCGCCGACCATTTTTCGCGCAGCGTACGCGACTACCGGGCAGCATGAGCACAGCCGGGATGGCGATCTGGCCCCGGCTTCTGGGGCGACTCGCCGTTCATGATCCGCGGAGGCCGATCGGGCCGGACGACCTGTTTCCCGACGAAGGCGCGCACCACGCCCCGCGGATTGTCCGCTTCCTCGCTCGCGACGACTCGCCCCGCATCGGAGTCGTGCTCGAGTCCGCGGAGGGCCAGCCTCGGCGGATCCTCGATCTAACCGCCCGTCACGGCGTCGGCCCCGGCTTGGTAGACCTGGTCAGCGCGGGCGGCCTGAAGCTCGCCGAGCAGGAGCTCGAACGTCAGGCGGCCGCGCCCGATGACGCCGATCAGGTGACGCTGGCGCCGCATGATCTCGCGCAGCGACTGCTCTCCCCGGTCGACATCGACGCGGCCCAGATCGAGCGCGGCGAGCGCATGGTCGTCGGCTTCGGTCTCACGTTTCGCAGCCATCGAGCGGAGACCAACGGCGATCGCGCATTCGTCTTTCCCAAGCCGACCCAGCCCAGTGGCGCGTACCTCCCGGTCGCGGCCGGTGTCGAAGCCGGTGCGCCCGCCGTCTTGCTCGACTACGAGCTGGAGCTGGGCTGCGTTGCGCTCCGCGACATCGACCTCGATCGCCTGGACGAGATCGATGCCGCCGCCGACTTCGGCTATCTGGTCGTGAACGACGTCACCGCCCGAGAGCCGATCCTTCGCGACCGGCGCACCGGCTATACGAGGGCCAAGGCGCGGCCGACCTACCTTCCGTGCGGGCCCTGGATCGTGCCCGGCACGCACTTCACGCGCGCCGATCCAGCTTCGCGCCGGATGGTGCTGACGGTGACGGAGGCGACGGCGCGGCCGGGGCATCACACGCACACACTGCGGCAAGACGCAGTTCTCGACGACCTGACCCTCGGCCTGCGCGGCCTCCTCGACCTTCTGTCGAGCCAGCGGTCATTGACGATGCCCGGGCTCGACGGCCGGCGCTGGCCGGTCACTGCCGCACGCGGTAACCGCCGCATCCTTCCGGCGGGTAGCCTGCTCCTCACCGGCACGCCCGGCGGTACTGCGATCCGCGCCCCAAGCCCGGGCGACAAGCTCGCGCTGCTTCTGCGCAGCGTTCTTCATCTGCGCCGGCCGTCGGAGAGCTATCGGAGGCACCTCGAGGAGCACCGGCACGCGTTCGGATTTCTAGCGCCGGGTGATCGCATCAGCGGATGGATCACCGGGCTTGGCCGGCAGGAGTGGGAGGTGCGGCGCTGAGCGAAACGGCATTCCTCCGGCGGTCTCGGCTGCGCGCGTCAGCTGCGCGTCGGGCTCGGCTGCTCGGCGGCCATGCTCGCGGCCGACGAGTCAGTAGCTCACTTGCCCGCGCACCGCACGAAGCCCGCCCCTTCCAGCGCCGCGACTCCTTCGGGCGATTGCACCATCTCGATCCACTGCTGCGCCAGATCGGGGTGCAGCGCGTCCTTGACCACTGCGATCGTGTACTCGACCACGACGTCGAACTGAGGCTCGATGGGGATCACCTTGAGCTTGCTGTTCGGCGCCAGGGCTTCGTTGCGATAGGTGATGCCGGCATCGGCACCGCCCGACGCGACCTTCTCGACGACCAGGCGCGCGACCTTCTCGCGCGACACGATGCGCGCCTCGACGCGCTTCGCGAAATCCTCGCCGAACACGGCCGCGCCTTTTCTCACGGCCTCGCGCGCGTAACGGCCCACGGGCACACCGTCGATCCCCACGGCTAGACGCGGCACGCGCGGGAGATCGCCGAGGCCCCGGATCGGCACGGCCAGATCCGGCCGTGCGACGATCACCAGCTGATTGCACGCGAACCGCAACGGCGGCTCGGCCCGGTGCGTGTCCGCCAACAGGTTGACCTGCTTCCAGTCCGACGACGAGATCACGTCGGGCCGCGCGCCGTGCTCTATCAGGTGGCGGAGCTCGTCGCTGCCCGCGGTGCTGATCACGACCTTCACCCCAGGGTGTCTCTCCTCGAACCTTGCCGCCAGCTTTGCGAAGGGCTCGCGGACCGAGGTTGCAGCGAACACGACCACCTCGCGGCGCCCGGGCCCTGCCGCGACGGCATCCGCCGCCAGCAACGATGCAACCAAGGCCGACACGCCGACGATCCGCACCATACCCTGTGGCCAGGGTATCACGCGCAGCCCGGCCACGCGCGGGGCCCGGAAAGTTGAGGCTGGGCCTTTCCCCGCGCGTCGACAACTGTCACAATCGATCGTCGTGCTCTTCGCGCAGGTCCGGCGAAGCCTGGAGGTGCTGGCGCTGGGTTGCGCCACGATGCTGGGCACACACGAAGGCGCGGCAACGCCCTGGATCGTCGAAGCCAGTGCCGACTTGCCCGCGGGCATGCGCCTCTGCATCGACGACCTGCGCGCGGACGTCGCCCACTGGGGTGGCACGATCTCGGTCGAGGAACCAGGGCCGGCGCGCTGCGTGCGCGGCGAGCTGCACCTCGTGGTCGCCCCGCCCGGACCGTCGGCCCGAGGCCTGCTCGCTGACGCCGCCCAGCCGCCGCTCGGCGCCCAGGAGTACCTGATCCGCGAACAGCGCTGCGGCTCGGGCCGCCGCGTCGTCCTCGCCGGAGGGTCGCTGCTGGCGGGGCAATGGGCGGTCTACGATCTCTTGCAGCGGCTGGGCATCCGGTACTTTCATCCGGAGCAGACCTACTATCCGCCACACCCGACGTGGCCGGCGACGCCGATCGACGCGCGCGAGGGCCCTGCGTTTCGCGATCGCTCCATGCACGTGCACGGCGATCACCCGGTCGACCTCTCGCCGCCGCGGGCGCTGGCGGGGCTGGCCATGGCCGACTACCAGCGCCGATGGATCGATTGGAACGTGAAGCTTCGCCAGTCGCTGGTCGACGGCGGATTCGACGCCGCGCTCGTCGGGACCTACGCATATGACCGTGGATTCCCGCGCGTGGTCGGGCTCAATCTCGCCAACGGCCAGCAAGGTGGCCGTCCCGTGCTCGACCTCGGCGACCCGCGCCCCGAGCACGATCAGATCGCAGCGGCCATCGATCGCCTGCTCGCGCCGGCCGCCGGGCTGCCCGACGCCAGCCTGCTGACCGTCAATTTCTCACCCAGCGAATTCACCACCGCCGACGAGGATCAGACTGTCGACCGCCTCAGCTTCGTCGCGAGCTACGTGGCGGCGCGCCACCCGGGCGTGCGCCTTTTCACCATCAATCACGGCACGCACCAGGAGCCGCTCGCCAAAAGGCACGTGCGCTTCTTCGATCTTCCGCAGTTTGCGCCGCCCGCGATGGGCGTGCTGGTACACCCGCTGATGCTGTACGATCTGCAGCGGCCGGCGGCTGGCGTGTACGGCAACGCCGACTTCAGCCACCTCCAGCGCTGGGTGCGTACCGAGAGCGCGCGCCGCCCGATCGTCTATTACCCGGAGTCGTCCTGGTGGCTGACGTTCGACCAGGCGGTGCCGCTGTTTCTCGCACCGGTCACGCTGGACGCACGGCAGTGGGATCTCGACTGGCTCGCGCCGTTGCGCGCGGATCGCGACGGCGCCACGAGCGGCGTCGTGGGACATCACCTGTTCACCAGCGGGCAAGAGTGGGGCTACTGGTTGATCGACTACTGCGTCGCGCGCATGGTCTGGGACCCGGCGTTCACGCAGGGCCGCTGCCTGGACGACTTCACCGCGCAGCTCGCCGGCGGCGGCGAGATCCGCGCCGTGCTGCGCGCGGTGCAGGAACGCCAGGTGCGAGAGGTGCGCGATCCGGAGATCCTGCGCTTTCTCGTCGGCAGCGACGACGACATCGAAACCGCCGAGCGTATGGGGCTGCACTTTCACCCGCTGCCGCCGGCTCCCGCCGAGGTGGTCGCGTGGGACGACGCTGCGGTCGAACGCTTGCGCCGCCGCAGCCTGCAGCCGCTGGTGGAGATCGCTGCCGCGTACCACGCGTTCGCCGATCGGGTCGAGGCGCTCCTGCCCCGCCAATCGACCGCGCAGGCGCCCTGGGTGCGCGAGCTCAGGGACGGGCTGCGCGCGTACGCGCTGCGTGCCGAGCACGCGGTCGCGATCTACGACGGCGTGCTCACGGTGCGCGCGGCGGCGCGGGCGGGCACACCTCCCGACGCCGCGCCGCTGGCTCGCGCGCTAAATCACGCGCGCGCCCTGACCGAGGCGGCGCGCATCGTGGTGCGCCGGCGCGAGAGCGACTACCGCTATCCGCCCGCGCTCACGATCGCCGGCGACGAGCGGGGCACGCCGGGAGCGATCGCCAACCGCACGATCTACCCCTACCGCTACCTCTCGCGCACGCATCGCATGTTCTACTGGACGCGGCCCGACGAGCAGCTGGCCGAGCTGGTGCGGGCCGAGCGCGGGCCGCCAGCGCAGGTGCTGGCCAATGGCGAACCGCGCGACGGACAGCTCGTGCACTTCGCGCGCGGCTCGCTGCGCGTGCAGAGTCCCGAGCCGGCGCGCCGTCTCGAAGGGCTCCTCCCGGGCCTCGACGCGCGCCTCGGCGACGACGGAGCACCGTTTCTCGAGCTGTCGGCGGTGGACCGGGGGCCGGCAGCCGGCGTCCCGGCGGCCGCATGGCGCGCGGAGCGCAGCGGCGCGCGCGCGGGGCCGGCGGATCTGCCGCTGGCGCTCGGCTCCATTGGCGACCTCATCGTGCGCGACGCGCGCGTCGAGGTCGACGTCGGCGGTGAGCCCGCGCGCAATGCGCAGCTCACGATCCACGGCCAGCTCCGGATCGACGAGGTCGTCGATCTGATGGTCAAGGCGGGCGGCTTCGAGCGCAACGGCGCGCGCGTCGTGCTCGCGGTGACGCTCGGATTCCTGCCGGGAAGGTTGCCCGAAAGCTTCCCGATCGCGCTCCACGCCGACGGCCGAGCACTCTAGCTCCGGCGTCGATCACTCCGACGGCGAGCCCAGCCGGGGAGGCGTGATCCGTTCTCCGTTGAACCCGATCGCCACCAGGTTGTCGACGGTCAGATAGGCAGCTACGCCGTAGACGCCCAGCACCTGCCCCAGGCAGGACAACGACGATCCGCAGCCGGGCGCTTTCTGCGCCGGGTCGTCGTACATGCGCAGCTGGCCACGCTGATTTCGAACAACGACCGCCTGCGGCCCGAGGGTGATCACCCGATCGGTATCGCCAGGAGGCTCGTCCGAACCGTCGGCACGCGCCCTGACCGGCGACGCGAGTAACAACATCGCCACCACAAGCGCGAGTGGCCGCGCCCGCCCTCCTCTCCGCCTCCACACCACGACTTGGAAGTTAAGTCTTGCGCAGCGATCGAAAAGCCGTCCGAAGCTCCTCGCAAAAGACCTGAGGCTGCTCCCAGGCGGCGAAGTGCCCGCCCTTCTCGAGCGTGTTGTAGTGAATCAGCTGCGGATAGGCCCGCTCGGCCCAGCTTCGCGGCGCCTGGTAGAGCTCGTCGGGAAACACGCTCACCGCAGCGGGGATGCCGACGTTCTTGGCGTCGAAGAACTTGAGCTTGTTCTCCCAGTACAGCCTCGCCGACGAGATCGCGGTGTTGGTCGCCCAGTAGAGCGTGATGTTGTCGAGGACGTCGTCGCGCGAGAGGCCCTCGCTGCGCCCGTCGAAGACGCGCGCGATGAGCTCGTAGCTGCGCACGTCGTGGTCGATCATGAATGCCGCCAGCCCCATGGGCGAGTCCGCCAATCCGGTCAAGGTCTGCGGGCGCGACCCCATCAACACCGCGTAGCCGACGTGCTGGAAGAAGAACACCAGCTGCTCGTACGCGCGCTTCTCTTCGGCGGAGAAGCCGGGCAACGGTGGATCCCCCGACTGCAACGCCAGCGCGACCTCGGGCGGAACCGTGGCCGGCATGTTGGAGTGAATGCCGAGCAACTCGGGAGGCGCCTCGAGCCCCATCATGTCGGTGACCAGCGCGCCCCAATCGCCACCCTGGGCGACGAATCGCTCGTACCCGAGGCGCTTCATCAGCGCGATCCAGGCGCGAGCGATGCGCTGCGGACCCCAACCGGTCGCGCTGGGCTTACCCGAAAATCCGTAGCCCGGCATGGATGGGATCACCAGATCGAAGGCGTCCGACGCAGCTGCGCCGTACGCCGTGGGGTTGGACAGGGGCTCGATGATCTTCAACTGTTCGATGACCGAGCCCGGCCATCCGTGTGTGACGATCAGCGGCAAAGCACCGGGATGTCTCGACCGGACGTGAATGAAGTGAATGTCGATGCCATCGATCTCGGTCATGAACTGCGGGAGAGCGTTCAGCCTCACCTCGCACTTGCGCCAGTCGTAGTCGGTCAGCCAGTAGCGGGCGAGCTTGCGGATCGTCTCGAGCTGGACGCCCTGGGTTCCGTCGGTAACGGTCTCCCGCTCGGGCCAGCGGGTCGCGCTGATCCGCCGGCGCAGCTCGCTGAGGTCGGCGTCGGGAACGTTCGCGCGGAATGGACGAAGCTCGCTACCCTCTTCCTCAACTCTGGCTTGCGACATGGCGGCCTCCTGCCAAAAAACTAGGCACGGCGGCGCGCGGAGGGGCAGGCTGGCACTTTCAAAAATCTTCCCGCGACCTGTCGATTTGGCCCGGGCTCGTTCGTCGTCCCGGTGAAGCAGCAAAAATACTCACGAACCCGAGCCAGGAGATCGACCATGACCACCACCACCACCACCCACACCCGCCGCACTGCCGCGTTGCTCTGGACCGTCCAGGGCCTGCTCGCGCTGGTCTTCCTCTCGGCCGGCGGCATGAAGCTGGCCGCGCCGATGGCGGCGCTCGCTCAGCAGGGACCGCTGCCACCGCTCTTCCTGAAGTTCATCGGCGTCTGCGAGGTCGCGGGCGCGCTGGGCTTGATCCTGCCCGGGCTCGTGCGCGTCGGCCCCGGTCTGACCTCGCTGGCGGCGGCCGGCCTGGTCATCATCATGACCGGCGCCACCGTGATCACCGCGGCGAGCGGACACATCGGGGGCGCGGTCGTCCCCTGCATCGTCGGCTTGCTGGCGGCGTTCATCGCCTACAAGCGTCGGCTGCCCCGGCGCACCGCTCCGGCATCGCTCGCGACCGTCTGATGTCAGCGGCTCGCTCAGTAGCGCAAATCTAGCTCGAGCCAGGCGGCTCGAGGCCCTCCCGGCCCAAGAAACCTCGGGCTGTCGTACGACGGCCCCAAGACCCCGGCAGCGTCACCGAGCACCCCGAACGTCGAGTAGCGCGCGTCGAAGAGATTGCTGATCAGCAGAACGATCCCGACCGGCTGCGCGATCTGATAGCCGATGCGCGCGCCGACCACGACGAAGCCGGGAACTGGCGCGAGCAGGTTGGCCTCATCGCCGCGCAGGTACTGACTGCTGTTGGCGACGACGTTGAGCCCGGCGGAGACACCGATCGGCGAGCTCCACCCCACCACGACCTTGCCGCTGTGCGCGGGAATCGACGGAATGTGGGAGCCCGCGGGAACGGCGATCGAACCGTTGACCGCATCGGGGTGAGTGGCGCTGGGCGCGAAGAACGCGGTCTCGAACGTCGCGTCGGTGAACGTGTAGTAGATCGCCCAGTCGAGATCGGCGCCACGCCCGCCAAGACGCCGCCGCCCGGAGACGCCGGCTTCGATCCCCTGCCGGCGTGTGTCGCCCACGTTGGCGAAGTAGCCCTGGTTGGCGACCGCGCCCGAGCTGATGAAGAGGATGTCGTCGGCGTTGGTGGTTCGAAACGCCGTGAGGTCATAGCGAACGGTGCCGGTGCTGCGGCGGAGCGCGCCGCGCACACCGAGCTCGAACGTCCGCGCCACGACTTGCTCGAGCGGCGGATCGGAAACGAACGCGTTGGGGAGGCGGCACGGGTCGGTCGGGTTCGCGCAAGTGAGCTCGATCGCCGTGGGCGAGCGGCTCGATTCGCTGTACCCGAAGTAGCCGCCCAGCCAGGCGCGCGGCTGGTAGCTGAGGCCCCCCGCCGGGTTGATACGTTGAAAAGAGTGGTCACCCGTGAGGTCCCCGCCGAGTTGATCGCGCAGCGACAGCGACGACAGATTCAGCCGGGCCGAAGCCGACAGATAGAGGTGTGGCAAAAGCGCGAGCGTGTCGCTGGCGTAGATCCCGAGATCGTTGACCACGCTGTCGACGGCGACCGGCGACGTCGGATCGAGAAAGCCGAGATCGGTCGTGCCGCGATCGCCGGTCAGGCTGCCGACCGTCGATTGTGCTCGAAATCGGATGCGCCCTTGATCGGCGGTCGCGCCGACGAACAGATGATTCTCGTGCGTCGCGATCGGCCCACCGACCGCGAGCTGCGCCGACGCCCCGAAGCTGGTCTGTCGCGTGTCGGTGCGGTTGAGCGCAGCATTGTACGCGTCGGAGAACCCCACCGGATTGCCGTTCCCGTCGAGCACCGGTCTCTCCGCGCCCGCGTCGTCGGTCGAGCACAGCACGCCGGGCATCGCCGTGCATGCCGACCAGTCGCGCTGGTCACCGTTCAGCGACTGCGTGCGATTGGTTCGCAGGTAGGCGGTTCCGGAGAGCGTCATCTGGGAAACGAGCGGACGCTCGCCGCGCAAGACCGCCATGAACAGCCGATTCTTTGTGGTGTCGGGATAGGTGAAGACCGCGCGCCGGTCGGCGGTGAGCAATTGTTCGGGGACCGGGCCGTTGCCGGTCAGCCTGGTGTTCGCGGCCAGCAGCGTGAGATCCACCGAGCGTCCCTGATTGCGATACGACGCCGACAAGAATGCCTGCTCCGCGCTGGTGGGCGAGCGCTGGCGCCAGCCGGTCTCGTCGAGGACCTGCGCCGCCGCAAAGACGCCGAGCTTCTCCCCATGAGCGCCGCCGCTCGCACGCGCGAGCTTTCGGCCCCATGAGCCGTAGAGCAGGCTGCCCTCGACGCCGTCATCGGAGAACCCGTTCTTGGTTTCGATCGATATCGCCCCTCCCAGCGTGTTGAGGCCGAAGATCGGATTCGAGCCCGGCACGACATTGACCGAGCCGATCGCGTTCGCCGGGATCAGGTCCCAGTTGATCGTGTCGCCGAACGGCTCGTTGAGCCGGACGCCGTCCAGATACATCGACAAGCCCTGCGGCGCGCCCAGCAGCGGCGAGGCAAGGAAGCCGCGGTATTGCAGGTCGGGCTGCAAGGGGCTGTTCTGCACGTCATTGACGTGGACGCTACCGACCGCATCGCCGAGGTAGGCGGACAGATCCAGGCTGTGCTGCGCGGCAAGCTGAGCCGCGGTCACCGTCTGCACGTTGGCCGGCACCTCCTCGCGCGGCAGGCCCGAGCCATGAAGCGGTGTCGTGGCGGTCACCACCGTCTCGTAGCGCGGGGGTTCCGGATCAGGCGGCGACGGATCATCCGCGTGCGCCCTCGAACCCCAACCAGCGACGACGATGACCGACGCGGCGAGCAGCGTGCGCAACACGCTCGCAACCAAACCCCAGCCACGTACGAGCGTCAACAAACAACCGCATCTCACCCTCACGGCGCGCGCGTCAGCGCGACCACGAAGTCCAGGAACGCCCGCACCTTTGCCGACATCAGCGGCTCCGCGTGATGGTACGCGTACAGGGGATAGGTCTCCTCGGCCCAGTCCGGCAGCACCTGGACCAACCTCTTGCCGGCGAGCAGCTCGCGCGCGTAGAGCTCGAGCACCTGAGCGATGCCGTGGCCGCCGAGGCACGCGGCGAGCAGCGAACCGCTCTCGTTGACCATCAGTTGCCCCGACACATTGACCGGAACCACCTTCTTGCCGCGCACGAACTCCCAGGCAAAATGGCTTCCAGTCGCGGGATCCCGCATGAGCACGCACGGGTGCTTCTCGACATCGGCGGGGCGGCGCGGAAGGCCACGGCGGGCGATGTACCCAGGCGCGGCGCAGGTGAGGACGCGCGTGCGCAGGAGCAGGCGCGCCTTCAACGCCGACGGCTGCGCCAGGCCAAAGCGCACCGCGACGTCGAACCCCTCGCGCACCAGGTCGCCCATGCGATCGCGCACCGCGATCTCGACGGACAGATCGGGGTGCTTCGCCAGGAACGGCTGCAGGTGAGGCGTCAGCACGAACTGTCCGATGCCGGCGTCGACGTTCACCCGCAGGCGGCCGCGAGGCCTGGCCGAGGAACCGCCGGCCTCGACGGTCGCATCCTGGATCGCGGCTAGATGGGGCGCGATCGACTCGTAGAAACGCACTCCCTCGTCGGTGAGCGAGATCGAGCGCGCCGTGCGGCGGAACAGGCGGACGCCGACACGATCCTCGAGGCGCGCGACCGCGCGGCTCACCGCGGATTGGGTCAAGCCCAGCGCCTCGCCCGCACGCACGAAGCTCCCGGCCTCGACGACCGCGGCCAGCATCCCGAGTCCGTCCAGCGCGTTCCGGTCGAATTGCGAGAATTTGCGAGACCTACTTTCGCTCATGATCAGTCTTCACAGTATGCACGTGCGGAAGGCTCGCGAGCGCCTCAAACTTGTCGCTGCCGAACGCCGCGATGGGCGCCGGTCGATCGACAACCTGCAAGGAGTCCACCATGCGAATCTTCGTGACCGGCGCCACCGGCTTCATTGGATCGGCCATTGTGCGCGAGCTCGTCGACGCGGGCCACCGCGTACTCGGCCTCGCGCGCTCGGAAGCGGGTGCGGGTGCGCTCGCCACCGCGGGCGTCGAGGCACATCGAGGCGATGTCGCCGATCTCGACAGCCTGAAGCGGGGAGCGGCAGCCACCGACGGCGTGATTCACACCGCCTACAACCATGACTTCGTGAACGTCACGCGCGAGGCGGCGGCCGGGGCCGACGTGCGGGCGATCGAAGCGTTCGGCGCGGCGCTCGCGGGCTCGGGCCGTCCGCTGGTGATCGCGTCCGGCGTCGGGCTCCTCGGCAATGGGGGCGTCTTCACCGAGGACGACACCCCGGATCCCCGCGCCGGCACCGCCCATCGGCTCCCCTGCGAGCGCGCGGCGCTCGCGCTGGCGGCGCGCGGCGTGCGCGCGTCGGTGGTTCGCCTGGCGCCGTCGGTCCATGGCGACGGCGATCGCGGCTTCGTTCCCGCGCTCATCGGGATCGCGCGCGCAAAGGGCGTCTCGGCGTACGTCGGAGAAGGGCGCAACCGCTGGCCGGCGGTGCATCGGATGGATGCAGCCCATCTCTTCAGGTTGGCCGCCGAGAAAGGTGTCGCGGGGGCGTGCTACCACGGCGCCGACGACGAAGGTCTGGCGACCCGAGACATCGCGGCAGCGATCGGCCAGCGCCTGAACCTGCCCGTGGTGTCGAAATCCCGCGACGAGGCGCCCGCGCACTTCGGGTGGCTGGCCGCGTTCCTGGCGCTCGACGCCCCGACCTCAAGTGCACGCACCCAGGAACGCCTGGGGTGGCGCCCGCGACACCCGGGGCTGCTGGCCGATCTCGAACGCGGGCATTACTTTGATGCCTGACGCCGGAGGAACGACATGCGAATCGGGATTCTTGGTTCGGGGTTGATGGGTAGCAAGCTGGGCACGCTATTCGCGCGCGCGGGGCACGAGGTCGTGTTCAGCTACGCGCGCCACCGCGACAAGCTCGAGGAGCTCGCCCGCGACGCCGGCAAAAACGCCCGCGCGGGGACGCCGGCCGAAGCGGCGCACGAGGCAGACGCCGTACTCATGGCCGTGCACTGGTCGCGCGTCGACGACGTGCTCGACCAGGCAGGCAAGCTGTCGGACAAGGTTATCGTGACCTGCTCGCTGCCGATGAACGCCGACGACACGGCGCTCGCTGTCGCCCACACATCGTCGGGCGCCGAGGAGCTGGCCAAGAAGGTCCCCGGCGCACACGTCGTCGCCGCGTTCAACACCGTCCCGAGTGAAGTGCTCTACGACGTGTACGAAGACCGGCGCAAATCGACGCGCCCCGGCCTCGTCTACTACGGCGACGACGAGCGCGCGAAGAACGTCGCGGCTCAGCTGATTCTCGACGTCGGCTTCGAGCCGGTCGACGCGGGACCGCTGCGCATCGGCCGCTACGCCGAGCCCTTCGCGCTGCTCGTCGCGCAGCTCGCCTACGAGAGCGACCGCGGCCCGGAGCTCGCCTACCGCTTCGTCCGTTTCGCCGGCACCCCCCAAACGGCGTGATCGCCGCTCTCTGACCGGCGGCGATCAACGTGTACCATCCGCGCCGTGATCGACCAGATACGACTCCCACGATGGGCGTGTATGACCAGCCACTCGATCCTCGCAACACTGACGTTCGACATGTCCTGGCGCCCTGATTTGTCGTCGCCGCACGCCGCCACGAATTGAATCGGGGCCCGAAATAATGTACGTGTGGCTCGTTCTTGATCTGAAGCCGCGTGGGGCGTTAGGCAGATCCCCCGCCGGAGCCCATCGCACGAGAGTTTGAGAACCATCCGAGGGCTCTCATCTTGAACGGTTCGACCACAACGGGGGCGCACATGACCGAAAATCGAAGCGCGAGGTCGGCAACACACTGGTACGTCGGGTTCATCGGTTTGCTCGGCGCGGGGCTCGTCTGGACCGGCTGCGTGGAGAGCGGCCCGGCGGAGCCGGAGGAACTGACAGATGTCACATCGGCGATCCGCGCCGGGCATTCGTCGCACGACCGCGGGCACCCGCACTCCTACTCGCCTCGATTTCATGGCCGCAATCCACACCCGATCTGCCACCACAAAGGAGGCGCCGGCGGCATGACCGGCGCCGGGGGCATGACCGGCGCTGGCGGTGACGCCGGAGGAGCCGGCGGTGGGCCGCCGATGGCCTGTCCGGGCACGCCTCCGGCGAGCGCGCGCATCAGCGACTTCTCCGACGCGACCGGCAGCGATCCGATCAACTTTGGCACCGCGCCCAACATCATCGGCGGCACATTCGCGTACGCGGGAACCGGGCTGACGCCGCCCGCGCTGTCGATTGATTCGACGGGCAGCGGCATCAATGGCCTGCACGTCATCGCCACGCCCGGCGCGACCGCCGATGGCGCGAACAACTTCTTCGGCTTCGGTTTGTTCTTCGACAGCTGCGTCGACGCGACCGCCTACACGGGGGTTCAGTTCACGCTCACGGGCAACCTCGGCAACTGCGGCATCAACTTCGCAACCAACTTCAGTGAAACGACCAGCCCCAGCGACGACACGCGCGGCACCTGCACACTCGCATCGTGCTTCCCGGGCTCGACGCCAGTGACCAGCACGGGAACGATCATCATTCCATTCGCGTCCGCCGCCGGTGGCAGCCCGGCGGTGATCGATCCGCGATCGATCATCGGCGTGCAGTGGCAGATGGGCCAGGCGCTGGGCGCGGCGTGCACGGCTGACTTCGTCATCAGCGACGTCGCGTTCACCACCGCGCTGCCGCCGCCGCCTCCGCCCCCGCCGCCGCCCGCCTGCCCGGTGTTCGTGCCGGCGACGCCCGCGCTCACCGGCACGTTCAACACGGTCGCCGCGCCGAACGCGTTCTACACCTTCCAGGCGCCTGGATTGGCGCCGCCGGCGGTGGTTCCGCTATTCAACCCTGACTCCACCTGGCAGGGGCTCGACGTCTCGCTGAATCCCGGCGCCACGACCGACCC